>Ga0209589_1001534_pt1 | contig 38305 bp, 16 predicted proteins | sample CowpeawhiteBW_FD_187525 | JGI IMG/M metagenome (GOLD analysis project Ga0209589, IMG submission 187525) | Root nodule microbial communities of legume samples collected from California USA - Cow pea white BW (SPAdes) (version 2) | ecosystem: Host-associated > Plants > Roots > Nodule | place: USA...
AAAAAAAAATAAAAAAAAAAATAAAAAAAAAAATAAAAAAAAAAAAATAAATTCAAATAATAAAACTTTAAATAATTTAAAATATATATATATAAACGGAAGTGGGACTTCCGAATATATATACAAACGCAAGTCGACTTCCATATATATAAATATATATTAAAAAAGTTTTATTATTTTAATTTAAATTAATTTTTAATTTTATTTTTACTTTTATTTATTTTATTGATATTATTATAATTATTTATTTTTATTTTTTATGTATATTATTTTATATTTTATTTGAATTTTTTAATTTTGTTTAAAATATAAATATTTCATTTTAATTAAATTTTAATTTTTTTAATTATATATTTTTTGATATTTTTAAATTTAAATTTATTTTTGTATAATTTATTAAAAATGTAATAAAAATACAAAAGAATTAAAAAATGATATTTAAAATAACATATATAAATAATCAAATTTAAAATAAAAAAATTCGAATATTCTTAAAAATCAATTTCCATGATATGTAGTTTATTTTTAATTTGATTATTTATATATTATTTATATATGTTATTTCAAATATAATTTGTTTTAATTTTTTTATATTTTTATTAAATTTTTATTAAATTATATAAAAATAAATTTAAATTTGAAAATATTAAAAAATATATAATTGAAAAAATTTTAAAAATTTGATTAAAATTAAATATTTAAATTTTAAGCAAAATTAAAAAATTCAAATAAGATATAAAGTAATATACATGAAATATATAAATATAATAAATATAATAATATCAATAAAATAAATAAAATTAGAAAATAGTTTAAATTAAAATAATAAAACTTTAACTAAATATATATATATATATATATATATATATATATATATATATATATATATATATATATATAGATATAAACGAATTTTGGCTTCAGTTCCGACTTCCTAGTTTATATATATATATACACGGAAGTCCTGATTTATATATATATATATATTCTAAATTTAAAGTTTTATTATTTGAATTTGAATTGTTTTTTAATTTTATTTTTTAATTTTTTATTTAGTATTTTTATTACTTATTTTTTTTTAAATAATTTTTTTAAAATTTATATGTTTTATAATTTTGAATATGTTTTAAAAAATAAAATAAATTAAAATATATAATTTTTTTTTATATATGGAAGTCGACTTCCGTAATGTGTTTTGACTTCTGGTGATGATTTTTGATTTCTGGAAGTCGACTTCCGGTGATGATTTTTGACTTTCGGTGATGATTTTTGATTTTCGAAAGTCGACTTTCGGTGTTGATTTTTGACTTTCGGAAGTTGACTTCTGGTGATGATTTTGACTTCCGGAAGTCATATATTTTGATTTCCGAAAGTCGACATCCGGAAGTATTTTTGGGGGTGTGATGTCCGTGAGTTTCTTTAAATGGTCAAAGGGTATTTTGGAAATTTAAAGATTTTTTGGAGGTGCAGAAGAAATGCTTGGAGGTGTAGGAAGAAAGACCCTAAAAGAGCGGGCCCTATAAGTTAAAACCCACTCATTCTATCCAATTACAAAATCCAAATACACAAATACTGATATGGATAGTAAGAATTTTATGTTAGTTTATTTATTTGGATAATGGAAAGAAATATGATTTTTAAATTCAAAATTAAATAATATAAAACATAATGCAATATATATATAATATAAAATAGAAGATTTATTTATTTATTCTATGCATATACACATTATTTAATATGAGATAAAATGAAATACATTTTTAAGTTTTTATTATCTTGTTAAATTTCTGTTTATATATTAAATTGCATAATAAAACATGACATTTAATATCATTATTTTTTATTTTACATTTACTAATTAAAATGCTTAAAGATATTTTTCTTGATTGGTTTGCATGGATTAGGCTAACCAAACTCAATTCTTTTATTGCATATTATCGTAAATATATGAGTTATCTTGTGTACAATAAATAATTATATTATAGAAATAATAATTATGGTGATGAAGATTTTTTTTAATAACATAATTCTGACAAAGACTTTCTATATCATATAGTATTTATAATATTTATCCTAATAATATTATTTATTATTTATGGACGAAATTCATTTTTTAAAAATATTGTGAATATTATTAATAATATATTATCTAGGTAAGTCCAACTTTTATTGTTTCTACTGTAGACTACAATACAGTATTTACATAAAAGCAAGTATTTTAGTTTTTATTTAAAACTATAAAACTGTAGTTGGTAACTGAAAGAAGTTAAAATTAACTTGCTAAATTATGAACAGTTAATAAAATTATACGATAAAGAAATGGTACATTTAAATTGAAAAAAAATAATATTGATATGGTATTTTTATATAAATATTTTATTTTTAAATTCGGTCGACAAAATTGTGTATATTTATAGTTTTAGTTTTAATTGATTTTAACTTTTCTATTTTTTTATCTTGATTAAGTGTTAAGTATAAAATTGTTTTAATTACGTTTTATATATATATATATATATAGATATATATATATATATATATATATATATATATATATATATATATATATATATATATATATATATATATATAACATTGTCTATTTTATTCATCTTATATAAAACTAAAATATTTTTCAATCAAAAGTTCAAATAAAGTAAATAAGAAACACTTTTATGTAAATATTATCTTTCTTAATATTAATAAATATTATTGAATAAGAAGACAGTGTAATAAAAAAAAGTACCATTTATCAATATACCCGTGTATTGAAGCCTACAATTAAAATAATAAAATATTGCAATTAGTATAACGGTTAAAATAAATTAAATGGTATAAAAAATAGTTGAAAATTAGTAATAACACTATTTATAAAGTAAAATAACTTGTTAACTAATAACGAAAAGTAGAAAATAACCGAAATATTTAATGAATTTATTTAGTCAGATTTATTTACTGGCTTAATCGATCTTATTCAGATTTATTTAATCAATAAACATAAATTTAAAGTAAAAAATAAGAGTGCGTAGTTACTTTATGAGGTAATTTGTTTGTATTGTAAATGTTTTTAGACCTAATAAATTTGAGAGTTCTCAACATCAAATTTCAATTTGTTTGTTTGAGGCAATATTCCATATATATAGGTTTTATTTAAAAACTAAGTTGTTTGTTTATGTGGTAAAAGCATTTAGACCAAATGACATGTGATACACTATAATTCCCAAGTCCCAACAAAATACATCTTCATCCAACATCATAACTATCAAACAAAAAATCACATTCAAATGCATCAAAATAGAGAACCATCATGCAATAACTCACCACACATTTATGCCTCTCTATGCTAAACAACTCACATGAAATTAAAACCACTCTTTGTACTCTTGTCACATTTTTTTCTATACAAACCCTTCCAAAACTATATATACACTATCTTTTATAAACCAATTTCAGGATCATTAAACTCATAAAAACAATTTTAAAACCTTTTTTTATAACCTTAACATTTGAGTGAAAATTTCCATACTATAACAAAGTGCATGTTACAAAAAAAGATGTTCCTAAAATAATTGTACTTTATTATTAATTTTTTTTTAATTTTTAGCATTATATCATATCAATGTCACTAGAACGGAGTTAAAAATATCACAACTAATTTATGTGCAGTCGAATGAGTATTGAAGCTGTAAAAATGTCTTCTACTCAATATCTTTGCCCTAAATGAGTAGTTTTGTATGAACTTTAAATTTTCTTCAGAAAAAAAAAACCGTAAATTCAGCCAACAATTTTATCCTTAAATATTGTCGGAAACCAGTTTTAAACAAATTTGATAAGGCGTCAAGATTTTGTCCTTAAACATGATTTTTGTAAATTAATTAAGAAACGTATTTGTAAGATACTCTCCTAGAAGCAGGAATTTGGTCATAGGATTATAAAAGATGTTAACAAATTGCATAAGCTTGGTTAATTAAACCAGTGGTGACTCAGTTATTTTGGGAAGAGAAATCAGTTAATCGTTTTAACCGGTTTCTGGGTAGTTGTAGAAGAATAAAGCATATAATAATAGTAGGAATTAATGGACAATAATACTTCACAACAATAGCAACTCATATCATATAGGTTCCAAAAGTAAGATTGTAAGTATTAAAAGACATGATGTAAAGAGGTCATGAACAACATGAGTTGTGAAGTCAAATCAGTTTCCTAATTCACAATATGAACCTATGTTACCTAGTAGAGTCTCCAACATCCTATTTTATGTAATGTTTCAAATCTCTATATACTCCTATTCCTTTCATGTTCATCCTCGAATTCCTGGCATAACCATGAAGGTCAAGCTTGGAGTGTCATACCCATAAACCTTCTCCTCTTGTAATTAGCTTTGAAACAAGCTTGCCTCAGCTTCTTGGCTTTTGCATTTAATTCCAGACCTGGTAATTTTTCCAACAACCTTTTATGCTTCTCCAACATGGAAACCTCGTCTGCCAAACCCAATTCCTGCACCACATACCAACCACTTTCAGCCATTGACCACAGAAAAGTAATAAAATCAGTGGTTAATTAGTTTTCACGTTGGTTTTCTTGTCACCTTCACTGCCCTTTTATGGGGCACAAACTATTCCAAAACAGTACAACCTACAAAGTTCTTAATTATGATTCCGCGTGGGGTCCAACTCCTACAATTGTAAACTCAGGATTTCTCAGCAAACAAAAGCAACATAGTTTACTGGTCCAGTAATTAAGACACGGGAAATAAGGTAACAAAAAGATAATGTTGTTTCAGTCGATGCTCATTAAATGGTAGAGATATACTCACACTCATACATAGGACATGACAAGCATGTCTAGGTACATTACCTTAACATTCTCGATGAGTAATTGCAAGCTCTTGAGTTTCCTATGGGGCCACCTCATGATGTTAAGCTCCCTGCACCTTCTCTTCAACATGGTTAACCCCACATTCATTTGCTTAGCAGCTTCATTAATGGGAACATCAAAATGCTTCATTATCTCCTCAAATTCCAGAGCACATGGCTTCTTCTTCTTCTTCTTCTTACTGTTACTACCAGCACGAGGCACTAGCATCTGCTGAATATTCTGCACCTCCTCTTTCTTCACACAAATCGCAGACCCATTTTCAATCGCCAATAAAGCATCCCCAAAACCCTTCTCGCGACCGCAATGATGACTTTCTTCGGGAACAACAACAATGTTCAAGGGCTTCTGCTCCACCTCCTCCAAATCTTCACCCAGGGGTGGGAGGCTAAAATCGAGGTCTAGGTTTTCCAAATCTGGGAACTCGTTCAAGCAAAGTTGCTTACTTGAATACGGCAACTGCTGTGTCCAATCGTGACCGGAAAAACCCTCTAATGGTGGAAGTGAAACCTCCGTCGTTCTGAAGTCAAATACACCATTAAAATACCACTCATCCAAAAAAAAAAAAACAATATAGTACTGTTTATCGTATAAGACAAAATAAAACAAAGAAAGTTCCAATCAACCTCGAAAGTCACGAGAAACTGTTCCATAGGAATAATACTAAGCAAAAAAGACAGTGAAGAAAGAGGAGCTTACTTATCTGTAGGGCATAGTTGAGCAGAGAAAAAGCATGAGCTGAAAGTCTGAGGAATGATTTCAAGATTGGGGAAATCATGTTCGGAGACAAAGTTCATATTGGAGAGAAAGAGCAGATTGCAAATGGGTTTGGAGGGACTAAGGAGAACGCGGAAAAAAGAGAGTATTTATAAACGTGTGTGTCTGTGTGTGAGGGGATGTGTGGTTTGGGAAAAGAGGGGGTTACGATTTTCAGACCAACTCTTCTTCAGTTTAATTTTGGAGACATTGAACCCGCTACCTTAGATACATCATACTCATACTCATATTCATATTCATTTGACTTTGCATTAACCTTAATTACTAATCAAACAAGTCATCACAACCAGCTTTATTCATCCAATCTCACTCATCTCCTACATCTGCTGCATGCTTATCTAATTTTAATCACAGATTAATAATTTCGTTATAGAGATAATGTTCAGAATCTGAAACAAAACTTTTCTTTTGAAGAATAATCTTCCTAACAAATTCATAATTAATTATCAAGAAAAAAAAAATCAAACCCATATTTGTTATCATGTGATGGAAGTAAGAATGTTAGTGGTGCGAGATTTGTGATTGTTGTTTTGTTTGTACGTGTATGAGGTGTTGTAAAAACGTGTTTTTCCATACATATTTTGTCATCATTTAGTGTTTTAGGAAATGATGCCATGTTCATTGCTGTTCCTACGGTAACGCATGGAAACTATTATAAAATAAAATGAAACTATATTCATAGCTTTCCATAGCTTTGTGTGGTGCAGTGACCATATTCTTCCACTGATTTTGGGTATACAAGGGTGAGAAAAAAAAAATAGTAAGAATGAATTTGATGTCAATCAGAAGTTTCACATTGATTAAAAATTTTAGGTTAATTTAGACATGTATTTTTCGTTTTTGTTCAGTTTTGTCACCAGACAATTATATCTTAACAGTTAAATTTTGACAATTTTCTCTTACCTTAGATAATATATTTTAAGTGATTTTAAAATATAAAAAAATAAAAAAAAAAGAATAAATGAGTAGCTACTTAGAAAATGTCACCTCAGATGGTAAGAGTAAGTTGTCAAAGTTTAGTTGTAAAAAAAAATTTCTTTGTTAATTTAGTTTTAATATATGTTTTTTTAATCAAGTTCTAATTTTTGTCAATTTTAATCAATTTGATTTTTTTTGTTAGTATCGTTTAAATAATTAACTAATTAACTAGTAATGAATGTGTCTTTCATGTGTTAATTCGTGTTTTTTTTAATTAATTTTTTAACTATTTTTTTATATTTCTTTATTTTTTTTAATTAAAAAAATGTACATGTGTCAAGTCGACATCGTGCCATATGTCAGGATTAGTGTCCGGGTTAATATTTTGTATTCAACTTGGTCTCTGTATCCGTTATTTATTTTTTTCAATTTAGTCTCAATTTTATTAAATCGAACAATTTTGTCCTTTTCCAAATGGAGACCAATTTTAATGTTTATATAAATTTTATACTCATATTTTTATTAAATATTTTTTGTTTAGGGTTAGGATTACAATTGATTTAAAATTAGAATTAAAAATTGAAGAGTGAGGATTAATACTATTGGTTTCAAATTTTAAGACGATAAAATGTTAATTTTAATATAAATACTAGTATAACATTTATATAAAAATTAAATTTAGTTTCAATTTGGAAAGGATCGAAATTGTTTTATTTAAAAAAAACTAAATTGAACAAAAATAGCGAATATAAAAATTAAATTGAGTATAAAACATTGATCTTGACATGTAACACTGATCAACCTAACACGTGACATAATGCTCGTTTGACACATGAACATTTTTTTTAAATTAAAAAAAAATCCAAAAACTTGCAAATTGATATGTGATAGACATAGTTTACCGACCATTAATTATTTAAACGATGTTAAAAGAAATTGAGAAAATTTGGGACTAATTAAAAAAAATGTTAGAATTGAATTAATAAAATTGGACGAAAGTAAGGATCAAATATATAATTTAACCAAAATTTTAATATATTATTATAGATGTATAAATTTATTATCTTAATATTTTAAGTTTAAATTGATATTTTATCTTTTATACGAATTTATTTCTGACTCATTGGTGCGAAATTTTCTTAATACATTAATAATGGGGTACAAATTGTGGTGTGGATAGTAAAATAGGTTAGTCTGCTGTATTTTTGGGCACAGAATATAGTTAGGACTAGCTTTAGGTCCGCCCCCATCACGTTGTCAGTTCTTTCTTTTAATTTTAGTTTTGTATTCTATATTTTAACAATAAATATATTTAATTATATTAATATTTTTTAAGTCTTTAAATAATTAATTAATATTTTGAGTTCAATAAATTAAAAGATTATTATTTTATATATTAAATTATTTAATTATTATTAATAGTTACAACTTAACTGTTTATGATTTGAATTATAATAATATAACACATTTATATTTCAAACAATAATACAAAAAAATTAATTCTCAGTTATTTTTAAAAAAAATTGTCTTAATTAAAAACAGATCAGGCTAAAATTTAATTCTCAGTTATTTTCTTAATTCTCATTTCCAGTTAAATTAATGACAGGTGGATAAACAAGCTTTCTTAACTTAATATAAAAAATAAAACGTACATTTTAGTTATTTAAGTTTGCTTATATTTTTTAAATAAATTGTCATTCAAACTAATATAAATTATTGAAAATTTATTTTCTCTTTGATATATATTATTTATGTTGTGTCATCAAAATATATTAATAAATATTGATTTTGATTTTTAGAATGTATTAAAATAATTAATAATATAACACTATTTAGTATATATAAATGCAGAAGAAAAAAACATAAATTATTACATTTAGTTATATAACAAGATAGAATATTGTCAATGATATTAGTTCATTAAAAGCAACCATCTTTGGTATCTTATAATTATTCATAAAATCATATACAGATAGTTGTATCGGTAGAGATACGTAATCATGGTTTAAGTTAATGCGTAAGATGTATAAATAATAAAATAGTAAAAAAGTAAGAATATTTTAGTAAAAAAACTATTCACTGTATAATTTAGTATTGTTTTCAATATTAAGAAAACCTTAAACATAACATAATGAGATGAAAGCAGTACTTCGGTACGCGCTTATTTAATCTACTGTTTTTAATATTAAGAAAACCTTAAACATAACATATATATTTTAATCATTCTAAAAAGTTAAACCTGCACCCATCGTATTAAGGTGATCAAAGAGGATGACAAAAATACACAAATACTTAGATTTAAGTCGAAAAAATATAAATGATTAGTAAAAAAACTGAGAGAAAAAAAACGAAAAATGTAGTTAGCCAAATATTTTAATTGATATAATGATATAAATTTTTATGCATTATTATTTTATAGAGTTGAAAGGGGATATTAAAAGTATATGAAATTGAGACATTTAATCTTATATCATATGCTAATATAGCCCACGAGAGTAACACACCAAGACAAGATTTTTTCTTGTTTGAAACATCACAACCTTTAAGACTTGTTCTTATGAATTGATTTACTATTGACGAGAATTAGCGAAGATGGATTTGCGTTGATTATGGATGTTCGTTTTCAATTATTTGCGAGTGATGTAAAGCGTGTATTTGCGAGATTGTTCCATTCTCCCATCTTACTTGTTGAGCGCAGATTTAAAACCATATTTTACCATAATAATCCTATTTATCATAACCTTATTTTCATGTGTATGCAGAAAAGATTCTGGTTGACGGTAGAAAATCAGCAAGGGTGGGATGGCTTTGGCACCTCCATGATGAGATTGTGGTTTTCTTCTGAAAAAAGCGACTAAAACATTTTCCAGACATGTATTTCCTTCGCTGTCAAAAAGTTTTGAATTTTTTAATTCATATGTTAATTTCTAAATAAAACGAAAAAATAAATAAATCAAGATGAAAACAAAATTATTTTAAAAATACATTTTAATATCTAAATATTTTAATATTTATTCTTATACCAAATGCATTTTATTCTTTATTTGTTATAATAATAACTTTTATTCAAAACTATTAATTAACATCTTCTCTAAAAAATATTATTTCAACTCTTCCAAAGATTATTTTATATTATTATTTATTAATAAGGGTAATTTAGTAATCTTTAATTTCTATTTATTAAAATGTTTTTTTATCTATTACATCAATCAAATCCTTTCACAAAAATTATTCTCAAATTCACTCTACAATCATCCCCAAATCCATAAAAAAGAACAACATACATATCACCTTCTAATCAACCCAAATAAATCCTCTCCCTCTCCCTCAAATCATCACTCCCATGAGAACACACCCTAGATATAAAGTTTAACACAACTTTGGAAACACGAGCAAGTACACTACAACCACAGAAAAAGGTAAAGACATCTCAACTTCCTAAAAGACAAGATGAAACAATAACAACTTCACTGAGACTCTTGATTAAGAATATCTTGACTTTGAGGACTAGTGTATATATATTGGCCAAGTATATCCCTACAACTATAAGGTCAATGACGTATCAGCCTAAACCAAAAGGACATACGTGTGTCACTATTGTAATACGGAGCCACCTAGACAAAAAGACAAATCACAGTGATTATGAATAAGTAAGTATATTAAGAAAACCCTAAGACAACTTAATGCTGCATAACCTAGGGCCAACAACCAGGACTCATCCAAGTAGTATAAAAGACATTGTTCATGAGGTAAGTGATGAATCTCATTTTATTACAATCACCTTATAAATTGCAACAACTAACTTGAGCGTCATGTCTTTGCAGACATCTCTACTGTCGAGAACTCTAAGCTCTCATCCAAAAAGGACACCTCGATAAAAAGAAGTGAAGAAGAATGATGACTTGAAGAAAAGACTCAAGAGTGAACCAAAATATTGACATAAAACATCTAGACCTTAATAAAAATTTGTTCCTTAAAATATATTTAGTCTCCATATAAACAAATCTTATTACTATTTTTGTAAATTATTATGAACGGACAAAACACTAATGTTATCTCAGTTAATCATGTGAAGTGAAAAAAAAATCCTGATTATATGAATAGAAAACTAAATTAAGAAAAAATTACCGTATAATTTTCTGTTGAACAGACATTATTTATATTTACCTGCAATAAAAAAAGTTTGAAGTTATTTCAATATATAGAGAAAATAGTTGTAGAGTTTGTTGTTTAAAAAATATTTTGAAAGAAAATTAATATTTACTTCCCACTCTCTTTTCCTAAAATAACTTTTCAATAATTTTTTATTTAATATAAACAATTTAAATTTTTACGCTTTTATTTTCTTTTTTACTTTCACATTTTCCCTTTTCAAACCAAACAAAGTTAAACAAATTTAATTAATCCATGTATATTATAAAAACACCGAAACATAAAACAACAAGCTAGCATATTTTAGCGTTACTTATAGAAACACAGTTTAAAACTATCCATGTATTTTGAAATCGAATAATTTCTTATTTAAAATAAATAAAAAATATATTATGACATATTAGTATTATGATATAAAGAAAATTATTCAATATTTTTAACTAACCATTTGAAAAGAAAAAAGAAAATAATAAAAAGTGTTTTCTTGTTCTACCATTTCCTCGTTCTGATTGAATGGACACGTCTTTGGTTTATGGACCTAAAAGACAGCAAACATGAAGAATGATGGGCCTCTCAATGTTAACGAGGGTATCTTCTTTCTGCACCTATCATTTCTTTTTATACCCACCTATGAAAATGGTACATTTAGTAAAAGGTGGTGGTATTTTGAGACTTGGAAAAAATTTCACTTAATAATTTAAAACAACACCTTAATTATATATATATATATATATATATATATATATATATATAACTTTTTTAACTTAATTTACTATTACAGTTCATTATATTATTAAAATAAGTTGTCAAGTGAGTGTTTTATTTTCTCTTGAGAATTTCAAAATGTTTCCTTTATACAAATATCCTTTCATTATTTAAATATAAAAAAAATTCATTCTTTATTCACATAATAGTCGCACATTTTATCAATTTGATGACCTTTGACTTTATCCACTAATGATTTCTTACGTTATTTATTATTACTCGATCGACAAACATTGACGTATGTAACTTATCTTCTTTTCTTCTCTAAGTAAGTTATTTTCTTTATTAGTTTTCTCTTTATTGATCTTATCTGTTGTTTTTCTATTAATAACATGTTGAATATATTATAAATTACTTGGGATAATATTTTAGATAGGTTCCAAAACAATCTATCTGAAAATACATCATGGATTTGTTATTATTAAAAGAATGTAATTAATGTCTTAAGAAATTAGTTGTACAAAATCAATTACTGAGATTTCTAATTTACATAATGTATAAGATTATTATACATTTCCAAATAAGTTATCCAAAATAATGACCCATAGCAACCACAAACTGAACCATATAATCCATAATATTGGAAGAATAAATATTGTTTTTCATTCTTCCAAATTATGTCATTTAAAACTTAAAAAATATAACTTTGGATTTGGTATTCGAAAATTTAAGAAAAAGACAACATAGCATGAACACCGGAAAAGGAAGGGAGAAAACCTGAACCTACACTAGTTTTATTTTTTTATCAGCAAAAATAACCTACACTTGTATATCACTGAAACCTACAAACCAACAATGAAGAAATATAGTTCAGAGGTAGAAGAAACTATGAGAGTTTTTTTTTTTTTCTTCTTTTTCTGCAGCTTAATCCAAAATAAAGTGTTATTTGCTGCTGGACCCACCTATTTCCGTAAATCACGCAGCTTTTGCAGACCGATTCAATTCCCACAAATCACGCACCTCATTATCAAAACAACAAATTCATAACTAAATTATTTTTTATTATTACTTAATATCGCCTTCAAGGACGCCGATACGATCAATGCATAAAGTTTGTGGAACAATTATATATTTTAATATTAACGTAATTCTTACATTAAATATATTTAGTTAATTGGGTTTCTTTATCAATTTGGAAAATTTAACACTGAAATAATCCATCTAGTGTGGCTTGTTAGCATGACGCCATTTCAAAAATTGTATTATTATGACACAATTTCAATATAAAGAAATCCGGTTAAGTGATACTACTTTGGTTTAATTATGGTATAATCATATTACACTAATCCAAAATTTTCATATTAAAATCATGTTACGACTTATAACTATTTTTCTATCTCATGTCTTAAAAAAAAAGAGAAAATGAGCTTTAAATCCTAACTTAACAACTTCACCGAAAACTGGTAGGATAAATGGTTTGGTATTTTATTAACTAAGATTTGAATTTAAATCTTAAAACATCAGTTTATTCTAAATGTGGAAAGATTGAGTATATTATTCCTTTTTTTTGTACTAAAAATAATTGTGAAAACAGAAGTGTTTGGACTTTTGGGCATTTGTGGTTGTCACGACAACCACCCTGTCGTTCGCCATTGTCTCATTTCCTTCACCGATCTTCAAACCCTTACCTTATCTTTTCCAACTAAATTATTTTTAATTTTGTGTCCTTTCTGTATAAAATAATTTGACAATTCTAAGTATTATAATTTTGGTTAAAATACTTTCTTAGTTCTCATCTTTTATCAAAATCTCAATTTGGTCATCATATTTTTATTAATCTTAATTAGGTTTACATTTTCGTAAATAAGTAATAATTAGATCATTTTTGTTAGTATAAAACTAACACCGTCAAGTAGGTGTCACATTTTCTCGTTTTTTTAAATTTTTTTAAATTTTAAAAAAATATTTATGTCACGTGTCAATCTAATATAGTATCACGTGTCAATCTAATATGATGATATATGTCAAATTATTGTATGAATCTCAATTTGTTTTTCATATATGTTAATTTGATTTGATTTTAGTCTTTTTTTTTTTAAATTTCAATTTTATGTGCTACATATTTAAACCAAATATAATTTTTATATAGATGTCATAATGATACTTTTATTAAAAGTGATATTTCTATTACATATTTTTAATAATATTAAGCTTATTTAAATTTATATTTTACATTAAACTTAATTTAATTTAAATTTTATTTTAATAAATATATAGATCGATAAATTTATATTTAAAATATTTGTATAATATTATATATCAACAATTTGTATACAAAATTTATAGTTGACTTAAAAATAACAATTTTATAAATTTAAATGTAAAATTTTAAAATAATTTTATAAAAAATTAAAATAAATATATTTAAAATTTCAATATTAAATAAACTTAATATTATTAAAATATTTAATAAAAACAATCATAATATTATATAAAAGTTAAATTTGGTTTAAATTTGAAGTGCATGAAATTGAAAATTTTTAAGAAAATTTGGGACCAAAATCAAATCAAATTAACAAATATGAGAACCAAATTGAGATTCATATAATAGCTTACATGTGTCACCATATTAGATTGACACGTGTCACATTTATAAATGTGACACGTGTCATAAATATTTTAAAAAATGAAAAAAAGAGAGAAAATGACACGTGACATCTACGTATTAGTTTCCTACTAACGAAAAAGACTTAATTGTTACTCATTTATAAAAATGTAGAACTAATTGAAACTGATAAAAATATGAGAATCAAATTAAGATTTTGATAAAAAAGCGAAGACCAACGAAATATTTTAACTTATAATTTTCTAATACTTTATCTTAAGGTTTAAATATTAAATTGGGTTTTCTAATATATCCATTTTATTGTTTTAGGGTATTTTTAATACAAGAATCAATCCATGACTTTAAAATTTAAGTTTTATAACACACCCTATTACAATGTGCAGGCTTAACATAAAATTTATGAGTCAAGTCACGAAAAAGACAAATATTTTTCAAACCTTATGAAATTAGAATTTAAATAAAATTTTATCAAATTATAGATATTCTTGTGTTAAAATTAAGAGAATATGATCTAACAAAATTAGATCTACTCCACTACATGATTACTGCATTAAGTTTTTCATTTTGTTTATTATTTTGATATTGCAATATAAAGTTATTCTATTTTGGACCATATTGTTAGAGTCTTGCTTAAGTAATAACTTAAGAAAGAAATGTTACATAATTTGTACACATGATATCGTGTCACCTTATGCATAATTTTAAGACCAACTAAATAACTACCAACTTAACTTATAATAAGAAAGGTAATTATGATATTATTTTCCCTATTTATTTTGAATTATTATTATTATTATTGTTTTTAATTCAAATTAAGAAAAAATTAACAATATAAAGGTAACAATATTTAAAAAAACAAAACTGATATTTATTATATAAAGACAAAATTGATTTGATATGGAAAGTTTATCCTATTATTCAAAATAGTATTTAATATTTTTGCATTATGTATGTATGCGTACGACACATACCAAAAGAAAAAAAATAGGGAACAGAGGAGGTGCATCATAGCATAGCATAGGATGCAGGACAGAAGAGTAACACTTGCGTGGGAATGAAGAGTGTGGCGGTGGAGCAGTGAAGGAGGGACCCTTCGTAACGCATAAATAAATACACCAATTCATTTTTTGGTTTTTTTAATAAATCTCTCACATTCTTCTTTTCATAATATCATTTTAAAAGTTAGAAATTTACACTAATTAATCTATTTCTTCAATTTTGTGATGATTTAGATTTTTAATATAGTTAGTCATCCATGAAATTGTCAAATTGTCAAATACATCACCCAATGGAAATGATAAAAGAAAAAGTCATTCCTAGGATTAAAAATGATATTTAAAATGTGAAACATGTCTTAATTAAAATAAAAAAGTGGTTCTTTTTAGAGTGCTTTGTAACAAACAATAGTTAACACTAGTTATCGGCTTGTTGCGTGTGGAATGATGGTATGTGTTAAATTTTGCATTATTCCTGTCACTCACGTCATCCACTTTGGACGAATACAAGTCAGAAAACCCGCAAAGATAAAAGTAAAACCTTGTGTTTACTTGTTACTCCTTTATGAAAAACCAAACACGCCCTTCCAAAATTAAAGAGAAAAACAAAAGGAAATTTAAAAAAAAACAAACTGGGGCCATCGAATGACAATGATGCGAAGTGGGGTTGTCTTGGTCAGTTTCTGCTTCCCAAAGCAGCAAGGACTCATTTTTTCTTTTTCCCTTTCATTTTTTTTCAAAAAAAATTGATTTTTTTAAATATCAGGGAATGACATATAATTAAAAATTATGTGGATTCCTCGGCCAATGTTCCGACGTGCTCTCCTCTCCCTCTCTTCTCTACTCTCCAACTGTATGTGTTGCAAAACTTGACCTGTCCCTTTCCTTTTTTGCAGTCAAAATCCCAACACCTAACCGTTTTAGTGTGAGTGCTGTAGTGAAGGGTCATCGCAGTGTCTTTTATTTGACATTTGGTTTCCAATGGCAACTGGGTTTTCAAACTTTCGCTTTCCATGTTCTTCTTCACCACTGTGACTGCAGCAAGAAACTCCTTCAAAAGGGTTGCTAGGTTGGTTTCTGCATTCCCGCTGTCTGGTTTGTTTTCTTAACTGCTTAAAGTCAGCAGCTTGGTTTCTTGCAATTGGTTTTTGGGAGCTGTTTGGAGAAGGGTTAATTGTTTGAGCTTGGAAAAGTAACCACCTTCACTTACCCATGTTTGCTTCCTTGTTATGTTGGACTTGTTTGTCGGGAATTTTGCAACTTTCGATGTTTTTAAGGATTGTGTCGGGTTTGCTTTTGAGGGTTTATTTGTTTAGATTTTAATACAATGTGAGTGTTGCAGAAGATTCGGCAAAAATTGTGGAATTTTGCCTTTTAGTTTAAAATTTTCGCTTCTGTTGTTTCAAAATTGTCTCAGAGAATTGTGTTTAATATGTATATTCTAGTTCAGACAACTATATGCTTTGTAGGATAATCAGCTTTTGGTATCTTATTAGTTGTTACAGAAGAGGTTGTCTTCTTCTTTATCTTTCTTCTCAGCTTCCGTTGTTGCTATTGTCTATTTTATCAAGAGCTTTTACCTTTCACTGTCTTGGTCTAAAAGGTGTTTCTGATTTTGGTTTGATCTGTTTCTGTTTTCCTTTGGCAACACCTTTCTTTTTTATCCTCTTCACTCTCACAACTTGACTTTGAAGTTGTTATCGTTTTTTGTTTTTTAATCTTTCCTTTATGGACTAGGTGGTCCTTCTTCCTTTACTTTCATTTATGGGGAAGATCACAACTTCTGCAACCCAACCTGTATCTCAAGAAGCTTCCAATTATGATGAGGTTTTTATGCAGCAGAGCTTGCTCTTCGATGATAGTTTGAAGGTACTTTTATAATTTTGTACTTGCAGTTTAGTTGGGGATATTGGTTTCATTTTTTGTTAGAGCTTTTGGATTCAAGAGGCCTTGTTTTCAATCTTAATACTTAAGATCATTGTCTAATGCATCTGTGGCTTTAATTTAGAATATACTTCTCAATTAAGTGCGATAAAGTGTTTTACTATTTGTTTTTATTGTTGCATCTCTGTTCCTAGGATTTGAAGAATCTGAGAGCACAATTATATTCAGCTGCTGAATATTTTGAACTCTCTTATACCAACGATGACCAAAAGCAAATGTGAGTTGCTTTGCTAGAGCTGGTCCATATTTATGATGATGCTGCCATATCCTTAGTATCATCTCTTTATTGTTGATTTCTTTTTCTGTTCTATGTTGGTAGAGTGGTAGAAACATTGAAGGATTATGCCATCAAAGCTCTAGTAAATACAGTGGACCATTTAGGTTCTGTGACCTACAAAGTAAATGATCTGTTGGATGAGAAGGTCGTTGAAGTTTCTGTTGCAGAACTAAGAGTATCTTGTATTGAACAGGTATACCTAATGATCTCCATTTCGCTTCAGATGGAGAAAGTGCACTAAAGCAATTCTTATATAATTTCTAGGATTAAAAACTGATAGCACTGTCATATTGAATGAGCAACGTGACTTGTTAGTCACACTTTTCTTGAGATGAAAAACTGATCTTTATTGCATGCATAACTCTTCTTATTTCACTGATAACCTCCAGGACGTTGATAAATATCTAGTTATCTAAATGTCTTTATTGCTTGGTGCTCTATGTTGTATTCATCAGAGAAACTTCTACTAAAAGTTATCTGCATATATGCTAATTGAAAACTTCAATTCAATTATCCAAAAAAGAATTGAAAGTGGAATTTATACAATCTGAGAGCAGTTTCAGGTCTTAAAGAAACTCAGAAAGGTTTTGTTCGGTACTATAAATAGTAATTTTGTAATGAACTTGATGGTGTGTTAAATTTGTTAAAACAGAAAGAAGACATTCCAACAAATACTTGTTCCACGTTTGATTTAAAAAGTGGTCAAGGGAACCATAATAGAAGTAGCATAGGGCAAAATTCTCAATAAATCAGTTGATAACTTTTCAAGCAAAACAGCACCAAAAAGCAAAAAATATCTACTACTTTTTTTAAACCTCTCTTATACCAACAAATAACAACCGCTGAGCCTAATAATTGAACTCTACCCAGCACTACCCTCTCCTCCATCAAAGCTGCTTGTGTTGTGCATTAACTACAAAGCACCTCATAAAACAAGTTATGCTATCACTCAGCTTCTTGTACATGTTGTTTTACTTGTCCTGTCCCTCGGTATGTCTCAAATTCAATCTTGATAAAGTTCATTTTTGTTCTCTTGCAATAGCCAGTACAATAAAAAATTGGACAGTAAAATGATTTAATTACATTAGATAATGGTAGTTGGTGAATTTACCTATAGAAAACTGTATCTGGCAAGAACGTGATAGGTGGTCGGTGGCTGATATTGATGACCACAGTGGATCTATACCTGTCTAAGAATTATCTATATTTTATTCTCAAATTTTTGATTAAGGCATGCTTTGAAAATACCAAGCCCCATTCAATTCTAAGCAGAGTTTTTCATCTGCAGCTGTGACTTTGAACATTGTCCTTTGTTGATATTAGGCTTAAATTCACTGAGTCTTAAAAGAAAATGTTAGCCTATTTTTTTAAATAGCCATGTCAAAATTTATTATTTAAACGTTACTATTATTATAACAGTGGAACTAGATTGGTTAATTTTAAAAATATTAAAGGACTAAATGTGCAATTAATCCTTAATATTATTGAAGCTTGAATAATAATGTGTTTGCTTAATGTGGTACAACAGAGAATAAAGACTTGCCAAGAGTATATGGATCATGAGGGGCGTACCCAACAGTCATTGGTGATTAGTACTCCAAAATATCACAAGCGTTATATCCTGCCAGGCAAGTACCTTGCATTTTCATCTTCTCTTTCTTCTTATGGTGCTGTTTCCTTTTTCCATTTCTATTATATTTTGTTTCTTTTACCATTACAAAGTGTTTTGTTCCCAAGTCCGATGAGATAGCATCGTTAGGGTCAATCACCGCATTCAAGATATTGTCGGCTTTGGAAGGTGGAGTTTCACCCCTGATGATGTCCCTCGACTGACTTGGGATCGGAACACATAGTATGTTTATGATGTTGAATGATCACATATTCACATTCCTTAAATTCAAAAGTTCAGTTGGGGAGACCATGCATGGTGCCAACTACACAAAGTCAAAATATGAGGGTTACAACCTAGATGATGAAGATGACTGGCCTCACTTTAGGAATGGTATCTCTTTGTATCCTAATATTTTAATTCCCCTTATCTAAGGATTAACATTAGATATAAGCTCATATTCCTCTTATTGATTTTGTATCCCAAAGCTGTTCGAGCAACAATTAGAGAAACACCGCCATCTACAGCAAGGTAACTACAAATTCCACATCTTATTATAGGATTGAGTTGCTCATTGTCACAATAAGATCCTGAGGCAATTCTTTATTTTGATGCAGAAGAGGGCGTTCTCCATCACCTTCTTTACAACCTCAGAGATCTGGAGCTTTTTCATTCACTTCATCCACGCCTAAAAAAGATTTAGGTTGTACGCACATAGTACACTAAGATATCTTCTTGATTCTTGAGTTTCTTTTTATTACATCTAACGTCTTCCATATTTGATCTTTCTATTTCTTTGCCATTTTCACATAAAAGATGAAGATATAAATCTCACCATGTCTGTATTTTTACAATCTTGTTGCATGCACTGAAGAGAGGCGATCGGTTTCGCCATATCGGTTCCCCCTTCTGCGCACCGGATCTCGGTCAAGTAGGCCTACTACACCCAAGATAAGTAGACCAACCACACCAAATCCGAGCAGACCCACCACACCAAATCCTTCCAATGCTAGACAAAGGGTGAGTTACACATAAATCATGGTTCTTTGCTTAGCATATCACCAATAACCTCAGAGTAGCTTATCTAACTGTTTCTGTTTATGCTTTCACCAGTACCCTTCAGAGCCACGCAAATCATCTTCAATGCGATTATATGCCGAAAGAGACCCTGCCAAAGACATAGAACAGTACCCCAGTAAGAGTAAACGTCTCTTGAAGGCCTTACTAAGTAGGCGCAAGTCTAAGAAGGATGACATGCTATACACATACTTGGACGAGTACTGATACGGTAGAACCTATAGAAAGCAAGGGAACTATTCAAATATGTCATAGAATCTTTGAAACAAGTCAAATTTTGCTTGCTAGTTTGATAGGCTGCACTTCTTTGTCGTTTAAATCAACATTTTTATACAGTACTTTTCCTTTGTCTTTGTTTTACTTTCTGTAACTAAGCACCTCAAATTATGATGTGTGATAGTGTAATAGCTCAAGCGTTGTTCTGAACAATGAATGTTGTTATATAATCAAGTAAAGTTGGCACCATTTATCTTTTCTTCTTGTAGCAAGTTGAAGTTCAGGGCTTTATGACTGTTCCTGCAACTTTTTAGCCATAATGGCTTATGGAAACAAAATTGTGGTGTAAGCAACAAAATGAATGGAAATTGGATTTGTAGTCGTTGATCTGGAACGTGTAATGTTGAGTGTGTATATTCTGTTTCTGTTGTTGCTCATAAGAAACCTCTAACAGATGGGAAACTTCGCGGGTCAATTATTTTCACTGTTACAACTAATCTTGTGTATGTTAAATGCAATTTAATGGACTTTTGCATTTGTTTTCGCTATTAAATATTATTGAAAAAAGTGAAAAAATGCCAACATGTCCTTGTCAATGCGCATTATTTCTTGCAACTAAAGTGGATGACGTGTGTCAATTCGGATTCGAAGTTCCAGCCAACTACTACTTAAAACCTACTACCATTTTCGTTCTAAATAAATGCATCTAGGAATTATCGTTATTTTCAAATAATGTTTACACCAAACGATGTTCTGCAACTTTCATTTAGCTCAACTGAAAGGAGAAGTTGCATTTCAACAATAGCTTTTAGGTCCATTAAGGCAGTTTACAACTGTGAATGAATACTTCCATTGCCAACCAGTAATAGTTTTTGTTTAAAATAAACTTTTCTTAGACATTTCTAGAAAACAATAAACAAAAAAATTAAGTTTATCTATCAAATGAAATTAATTCGTAGATTAAGCAAATTTGTAAAACTTTTCATATTCACCTGTTAAAGATAATGACAAATTTTGCAGTTAACACAGGAAAGGGTGCTACTCATGAGGACATTCAACTCCATCCATTAAACATCATCATGCATCAGTCACTATGTTGTGTTGCAATTGCAGGATTGAACTCAGTGTGTGTTTGAATTTGCGTCAAATTGATATAAAATTTATTAAAATTGATTTTTTAATGCACAATCAATATGTGTTTAGTTTTCAAAATTATTTAAAAGGTAAAAAATTCAGTTGAATGAGAAACAACTAATTCTTACTTCTGCATTGAAGAATTGATTTAACTGGAATCAATTCTCCAACACTGAATCAAACATACCTTGAATCGTAAACTAGTTGAGAAATAACTGGTGTAGATTTTGAGAGTTTCAAATTTCTGACTAATTACCTAATAATCAACTGCTAAGGTTGCATATGCATGTACAATGAAACCATTTCTTCATATCTACAATCCATTTCGAGGTCACTGTAATTGTCATCTTAGTTATTCAATACAAATTTGTTCTAACTAATTATTGCTTTAAATAAAATTTTCAAATAAGAAGATAGTAAATAATCTTCACAGACATGGACAAAGGGAATCTTTCATGCAACACGGCAAATCTTTCCGTTCCCCATTAGAATATGTGGTGTGTAGAGGTCATATGTGTTGTATAATATTATTAGTGATGGTGTAAGTTACAGAAAGTACAGTGAAACCCCTCTAACAAAATTGGTAACAACATTATTATCACCGGAAGATCATTGTTTTCTAAATGTTTATCAGTGTATAACCGTAACTCTCCTTGAAGATCAAGTTGATAAGAGAAGTCAAAGACTAGTCTCAAATCACAGAAAAAGAATTAAGGACTGCATTTGCAAATACAAGAATAGGATTGGAAGAAAAGAGGAAGACACAAATAAAAAACCAGAAGAATAATAAAAGGAGTTATAGAAGAATTGAAAGCTAAAAGATGAAGAGATACACAACAAAGTGAGAGAGAAACAGATTGAGCACCTAATATGGGAATGCCATTCATCTATGACCCACAGACCTGACAAACTATTTTGACCGTTTACATATTTCAAGTAACTAAGTACTTTTGGTACTTAAAGCAAACTTTATACATGTCTACTTAACGTATTCTTTCTGCACTACAACCACGACTAAGCCTTTTCCCAATAGGTGGACGTGGATCTTTCTACACTATATGTTCTTGAATATATACAACTAATGGTCGCAAATGTTTGAGGAACATGCACAAATGTAGGCATGGAAACCATGGATAACATTATATATCCACTCATGTGAATCTTTTCGGCACAACAGAACTCTAATTCCAGAAAAGCATAGCAGAAGTATGCGCTGAACCAAGATGCAATTTATAACGTTGGAAACATCCATCCCATGGTCCAACCGAGAAGCAAGCCGGCACCGGCAAGGCCTACTCCGACCGCAAAAGCAACAACACACTTTGCAATCCCACATCTTCTGTTACTATTCTTCCGCTTCCCAGCTTTGTCATGATTCTTCTTAAGCAGCATTCCCCTACATGGGGACCAGGGTAAGGATGCTGGAAAGAGATTTAGCAATGACTGGTTTTTGTTTCGGAGTTGTAGGCAGAGGTTTTCCAGCTGCAGCATGTTGAGCCACTGCTTGTAAGCAAAGAGCTGTGATGCCTGTCGAAAAAACAGACTCAGGATGTGCTCCTTCTCGCTGTAAGCTCGCTGTGCTGCTTTCTCAGCCTCTCTTGCTCTTGTTTGAGAGTAACACAAAGCTTTTAATAGCTCAGACATGCTACTGTTCTCAGAATTTGTGTGGCATTCTTTGTTGCTTGAACTAGAATCTGTGCTCTGGCTGAAACATACGGAGCATAATTTGTTAATAAATTGATCATAGAATACTCATGAAATTTCAACTCGATAGTATAATGGTTATAAGAAAAAATTCCCAAAAACAAAGTCACCAAGTCTGTGTTTAGTATGCTTCCTAAATTCCTACATAATTAATAAATGAACCCGCGTTTCATCATGAGTCAGGAATTCAATATATCTACTACAACAATTATGTTCTATCATTGTATCTTAAATTTCCAAGAATGGAGCGTCTGTGCACATCTTTGAAGGTCATAAGGAAAAACATATCCTTTAAGGGATCGAAATATAGCTTGAAAAGAGAGCATTCACATATATTTCTAAAAGCTTAGGAAAAACCATGCTTCATTTGTTGAATTAAATGAGTTAAATGTGTTTTTAGTCCTTCAACTTTTAGTGAAAATTAAAATTAGTCTCTCTTGAAAACCTTAAACCAATTTAGTCATTTATTTTTAGAAAGATGTGAATTTAGTCCTTTAAACCAAATTTTTTAAAATTTATTTGATGTTTTAAATGCGTTTCTCAATTAACATTCAAACAAATATATGTCAAACAGTGTAAACAAACTAAAATACTATAACGAAATGTGTTTGAAACGTCAAATAAACTCAATAAAATTTGGTTAAAAGGACTAAATTCACGCATTTACAGAGTTGAGGGACTAAATTGGTTCAAGATTTCCAAGAGAGACTAATTCCAATTTTCACTAAAAGTTGAAAGACCAAAAACATATTTAACCCGAATTAAATTCATAAAATATGTTATTTCAAAAACATGTTGGTAGTTCTATACATTCATACAATGAGTTGGTTCTCATATACAAAAATAGGTTTAAATTCAATTAAATTTGTATATCATCAAATTCCCTGATAGCATGAGATAGATAACTAAAACTACTTTGACATCCGTAAGGGCAAGCAGTGTGATAACCCTTTTTAATTATTCTTCTCCCCTCATTCCAACACACTGAATGCCTTACACACTCTTGCTTTTTCTCTCCTTGCTTCACCACCACTCTCTACACAGTCACCTTATTCCTCCCCTATAATTAAATCTCTCCTTGCTCTTGAAACAGATTCTGGGAGAGCAACCACAACAGAGCTTCTTGCTGCCTCCACTCTTAGCTTCCCTCCCTCTAGGTAAGTCTCCATTTTCGTTTTGAGGTTCAATTTCAGATTTCAACTCGAAATTATGTTCCTGTTCTGAGTTTAATCAAGTGTTCCTCCTTTCCCTGTGTCTGGATGATGAATTCTCTAGGTTAAACTAAGGAATTCTGCTTCTCCTCTCTAAAGTTGCTTTCACCCAAAGCATTCACCAAAAATAGGTAAGGGAAGCTAAACTCTCACTTAATTTCGCAAAGGAATCGTTGATTAGGGTTAGAATTGCATGAATTGTGTGTTGTTTGATGAGTATGAACAATTGTGTGTGATGAAATTCGAGTGTGGCATGAACTGTGTGGTTGCATGTGAAAACAGATTGAAATTCTGATGGTTTCTCCTAGGCGAGCAGCTCTCGCCTGAGCGAAAATACCAGAAACTCACCCCTGATGCTGCACGAGGTCTCGCCTAGGCGAGCTGGTTTCGCCTGAGCAAGAGTCAATCTCGTCTAAGCGAGACAGCTTAGCCTGAGCGAGAATTCATTCAGATTTTGGGGTTACACTCTGTTTGGAGTCTCGCCCAGGCGAAAGTGACTCGCCTAAGCGAGACAACTCTCTAGCTCAGGCGAGATCCTCTAGCTTGAGCGAGATTCACTGCAGAATTTGAGTTCCTTCCCTGTTTTTGATTAAATGAAGTTGTGCTAAGTGGATTGGTGTGATAATGGCTTATCTTGTATGTGAGTTTTATGCATGATAGTCAGTGTGATGGAATTGTGTGAAATTGGTCTGTATGAGAATGTGGTGGAATTAGGATTTCAAGGAAAATTCTAAAGATGATGGTTTTAGTGAATGTAAGAACATGAGGACTCAAATCGGTGGCATCCTGATGCTCCTATAACCATTAAGACTCATATAGAGTATAATGGATTATGTCAGAAGGAGTAGCAGGAGGTTCTAGTCTATAGACCCGATCCGTCATAGACGAGAAAGGGGCTTACCCTGGGAGTGGTTGGGTGAATACCCCTTGTGCCCAAAACTTTACAGAGTTTGGGAACCGTCACAGGTGCAAGCCACCAAGAGCTCCAATGTCACTTACATAATCCGGATATCGAGTCTAGAATGGTGGCTTTGTGTTATGATTATGGCAGTTTGAACAATTCTGATAAATGTGATAAACCTTGATTGATACTTAACTATTTAATTGCATGATTTCTTTTTATTAAGTTAGCTTACCCTTCATGCATATGTTTGTTCCGTGTGTCTTTCTCTTTGCAATGATCGCCCTTATCGCTTGGCATGAGCAACTAAGAGTGCAGGTGAAGATACACCCCTCCTGGATAGGAGTGTGTAGTGTTTGAGTGCTTCCAGAAGTAACTCCATCCTTAGTTTTGCTTAGATGTTGGGTGTTTTGTAACCCTCTCTTAGTATAGGCTGTATGTATAGGCAGTACATTTATAGTTATTTTGAGAATAACTGTATCAGTACCTTATACTGGCCTATTACTATCATCTGCCTTTGAATTATCAGAATTTTAATGTTTTGTTTGATAGTATAAAAACTATTAAAACGGGATGTTACAAGCAGTCAGAGCCAAACATAGGTAGAAACAAATAAAAAAAAATCTAAAACCTGTCCACATAAGTAATTATGAGATGGCATCTTCGTGATCCTTATCTGATATATCTCATGAAAAATGTATGGTTTGGAACCGATAACTAGCTTCAGTCCCCAATAAATAGCAGTGGAAACAGCATACATACAAGGTACCTCAATGTAGTTAGCATCTATAAATAACAACAGTGCAAACACTAGTCATACTTAATAGTTAATTAGGAAGTTCAATATTTTAGACACGAGAAAGCATCAAATTTCTTACAAAATAGACCGACCATCATGGCAAAGATTGCAGAAAACAAGTAAAAAATTGTAAATTATGCCCCTATCCATTACCTGGAAAGCTTGCTTGAATCCTGAAATGAGCAATCAGAAGTGGATATTCCCGTTGTATAACCATCTGCATCAGAAGAACCAGACTCGGTTTTACGATTCAAAGACGATGGTAGAATCTTATCATGGTCAACACCTTTAGGGTAGGGAGGTCTCAGACTAACATGCTTAGTATGGGGATGAGGGAGATCACAATTCTCAATATGCTCAAGTGACTTCCGAGCAACCAAGGAAGCCAATTCATCTTTTCCAGCAGTGCGCCACCAAGGGCTAGTTTCCTCAGCTCGGGGGGAAAAATGTGATTCTAGATCACATGATGTCATTTTAACTTGTTCAGAGACCAAGAAATTGGAAATATCACAATCCATAAAACGACTGTCAGAAAAACATAGTTCCCCCTGATCTTTTTTCTTAGGAGTAAGATTTAAATCAGTATTCAGTGAAGCCTCAAATTTTGGCATTCTGGTATTGCTGTTTTTCATACACGTAGGAGAAACATGCCGCGGCTGCTCTACAGATAAATTATCAATTTCCAAATCAGACAAAGTATCGAAGTCTTTGATCAATTGATCTGTCCCACTCTTCACGTTTCTATTAAGCAATTCAGCATAGAAGGCACCAAATTCAGACTCGTAGGAATTCAGATGTTGACATGTATAATTTGTTTCATCACCCAAATCACTCTTCACATGTAGCCACCATTTCATTTCTGGTAGTTTATCAGAATTCAGATCATGGGGCATGCAAACTGAATGGGCATGAATGTGTTCATTAGTAGAATCACAAGGAACCCAATCAGACACTAATTTTTTTGAAACTGGTGAAGGATGATCCGAAGTATTTAGGGGAATCCGGAAATCTTGAGTAAAACACTTAGCTGCATAAGGTGCCTTCCCTTCTGCTGACGCCATTACTTACTACTAGTCTCTGATAATGACCTTTTTCAAGAGGCAACTTTTGGTGGATCTAGCATCTGTTGATTCAGTAAGACAAACTCAAAACATTACAACATTACAAACAAACTACGTACGAGACCAACAAATTACCAATCTTTCAATTTAGCTGAAAAGGTGTGTGAAAGCAGAAGAAACACAGGAAAAGTACCAGCTCTAACAATTCTTGCCAAAATCCCCACAAAAATCATTGTAGAATGTTGATTATTAATCATATTTCTATTTCCCTATCATTAACAGAGAAAGAACATTCATCTTCAAACACAACTCAAGCAGGAAAGCAAGAAGACCAAAAGGTCAATGACTCAACTAAAATTTTTGTCAGTAGAAAAGAAACCCAAGAAGAGCAAACTTTCCCAGGAAGAACTAAGTTACAACAAAACTAATTGTCAAAGAACCGTTAACTGGAGTCATGAAAACCCACAATCATTAAGTAGCTTTTGACAAGAAATATAACCAATGCAACAGTTAAAAAAAAAAAAAAACTTTGGTTGGTTAATTGAGAGACAAGGAACATGTCGATTTTGGGTGTGCAGAATTCCGCTTACAGTTTCTGGAAGAACTGAATGCCTCAGATAGAACATCACATACATGTCAACTTTCTCGAATTCTCTTGCCAGTTACACGCCTAAACTATGAAACCCCATGAAAGGGAAACAAAAAAGATCTATCTGGCATAAATCCCAACAAAAGAAGATAAAAGGTCCAGCGAAACTTGACAGTACAAACTACATGAGATCCCAAAGAAGCAAGGACAAGAATATTCAGTTAACTGATTAAAGGACGACACAGAGAGAGAAAGAGAGAGAACTTGCCTTGATTATCATCAGAAGTGAACTTCCTTGTAACACCGAAACATGTTTGAGACTTTGCTTGTACACCTGTCCAACATAGTGCGTGTTTTGCATTTGCTAGTAATATTGATGTAAAAGCATGGTCTTTGTATTTCCAACCATGTCAAAAAAAAAAAAAAGAGAGAGAATCAATAATTGTGTTACTTACACCCCATGCTCCCAAATATCTTTCTTTTTTTTCCCTTGTCACAGTCCCATCCCATGCTTTTTGAATTATTGTTCCCTCATCCTTCTATTCCACTCTTTATATAACATCAATTGGTGTGCCCTCAATAAATATATTTGCTTTTTCTATTATTATGATGATTGGATTTTTTTTATAATTATGTAATTGATTTTAAAATGATTAAATCAAACTAAAGAACATAAAAATTGTATTTTTTTTTTGCATAACTTATTTATTCTCTTACGTGTCCAGTGTCCAGATTTTCTCGGAAACTTTGTCGCCATCGTTCTCAACGTAGTTTGCAAAGGCTTCTAACCGTGACACCTGCACAGTCCCTTGTGACTCTTTGAAAATATTTTGCTTATTTCTGGTAAATAATTTTAATTTCTCTTACATCAATTTTTATTAGCTTTTATCATTTTTATGGTAGGCATTCAACATATTTTACATTTTAAGGCATTAAATACTTCATCTCTTTAAATGTACCACAATTATTTATGCCATTACTTGTTTCTTATTTCTGTTCCCTTCCAGAAAATGGGATCATTATCATCCACCTACTTATGTTCAATCGTTTTATTTAATCAGTTATCCGTTTTTCCTAATTAAGAAAACGATGCTTAGATTTGCATCCTAACCATTTAATTAGTTGCACGTCACTCTCGTATAGGATAATGTCCACTCAGGACTTTATCTCCACAGTCCTCACCCACCTTTTGCATTTTACTAGTCAAATTCAACTTCAAACAATTTGTTAAGCTCTCTCTTTAAATCAAACGCATGCTTATCAATTACTTTTATATCCACAATAATTTGTAATTAGATGGAGTAAAATTGTTTCACACTACACAGTTAAACTCTTGTTTTAGGAGAGTCTGAATTGGCACACTAAACCCCACCCAACCGTGAGTCTTATGTGAATGTTGGTTAAGCTCCAAAAAGAAGCACTTAGGATTAGCCATCCGTATACGTTCCTCTCACCTGAAAGTAACATGGAAACACTTGGAAAAATACTTAAAGCACGAAGGAAGGATAATCATCAAAAAACAATCATAATCATCATATAATACCCCTTAATAATTAACCATCTGGTTATATTTTTTCCTAAGCACAGACAATCTTCTGTGAAGGGTAAGCTTTTCATCTTTTTTCCCTAGTTTATCCAAGTAATATACAATTTTTTTCAGGGTAACCAAAACCTCCTCACTTTCATATCCAAATTCTCTTTCTTGGATATTCAGGATCCTTCTAAGCAGCTCGAGTAACTCACTGTCATCCTTACCAAGTCTGGTTTGAATAGACACCAAACAATCCAAAGCCTCCCCTGCCATGCATAACATAGGGTAAATATCAATTTCATCCCAAAAGATTAAAATAATTAGGAAACTTAAGCCTCAGTTTTTCCCTTTGGTGCAAGAATTGCATTACTAAGAGCATCAGTGAAATGCGTCACAATTAATTGAATGAATTGAATAATGAATAACTTGATTATATTAATTTGAGCCTGACCAGGTTTTCAATGAAGTAAGGGAAGGCTTACCAACAGGGAGGGAATTTTTTCCAAAGGCCTTCTCACGGATGCGCAAAACCTCCAGAGCAAGTTTCTCTGCTTCTTCATCATTTTTCAAATGGTAGAGTGTAACTGCAAGATGTAACATAGGAAAGCTGATGGACTGGTCATCAGTTCCCTTTTGCTTTATCATGATTTGCAAACTTCTTCTCAACAGGTGCTCGGCATCTGCATAATTCTTTGACCGTGAATACGAAGTTGCAAGATTTATCATGTGTGTCACCAGGATGGGGTGCTCCTTTCCTTTGTACCTCTCAGTGATCCACAAACACTCCTCTAATACTTCTCTGCCTTCTTGTCCTCTTTGAATTAAACAAAACAAAAAGCTTCAATTCAAAACCAACCAGCTTTGACGTTTTAATCTTGTTTTCCTTTATGCTTCCTTTTTTTATTTTTGGCTTTTTAAAGAGAAGGGGATTTTAGGAGGATGATATAGAAAAACCATTTATATAAAAACAAAAGGTGATAGGGGAAGCTTACCTCCCAGCGGCATGAAGTAATTCAGCTAGATCCACCCTCATCTTTTCCAATATACTGTCATCTGGTGACAAGTAATTTGAATCCTTCATGACCTGAATAGCACGTTTAAACAATTGTATTGCTTCATCTGATTTCCCTGCAAAATTTATCGTACTCACATCAATAAGTACATAGGTTTCAACTCCCCAATTCTGAAATAAAAAATAAATAAAAAAACAAGGACCATGCATGCGTTTACATGTAAATAACAAACAAAGTAATTTCCATATATAAACTTGAGACCAAATAAATTTGAATGTGGGTGTTTATTCCACCACTTCTACAGATACACCATACATGAAAGAAATTCAAATCAACACTAAGTTGATTGTGCGACCCGGAGAGAAAGCAAAATAAAGGGATATAAATATAAATGGAATATACAAAGAACAAATAAATTGTTTGTGCAAGTTTACAAAGTTACCTTGGGCACTCTTAACACGGGCTAGGGAACTCATAGCAATTCCAATTCTTCCATCATTTTGTCCATATAATTTGGTGTATATGTCGAGAACTCTAGAAACCAAACAAAAATATAAGTAATATAGAAGACATCAGAGTCAATAATGCACTAGGAATGGAAGGAGAAACTAAATTAACCTAGTAAAATGAGTTTCAGCATCATTGGCTCTCCCTTCTTTGAGTAAAAGATTGCCAAGGCTGAGTAAAGGTACGACCAAATCCTTACTTTCGGCACCTCTACTTGATCCCAAAAGAGTGATCACACTCTGGTAAATCTCTATTGCTTTTGTTGCTTTTCCGAAAGAGCCAAGAACTTTTGCCATACCCAAATAAGGTGTGATAAGTAAAGTACTATCCCTACCTAAAAGAAGACATATATTATTGAGAATATTAAAATTTTGACAAAAAGTGAATTTAAAAGCAAAGTTGGCTTCACGACAGATAATTTCTGCTAAGGTATCTCGAGATAACTTCTAGCTAGACATGCACAACTAAAAAATCTCAAGAAAATAGCTCCAGATTTGTAATCAAACAGATAAGCAACACAACATAACCACAGTCATAGTCCATAGGTAAATAAAATCAAATACTAAATAAACTAACATTACTAACTGAAAATTGTTCTCACCGTAGGTCCCCTCCATAATGTATACAGCCCTCTGATATGTGTCCAATGATTTTTCAAACATGTTCAACGTTGCATACATACTTCCCATATGCATAAGTATTGAATCCAGACGAGGTGCATCATCCTTCAAATTGTCAACAATTTCTTTCATCTGGCCATCATTGAAAATATAAGAATGCACTCCACAGAGAAAAGGGAACAACAGAAAGAGGTGTGCAAATGTAACACTTAGCATTTCAGCATAAATGTGAAACTTAATTATTTTCAATTTTCATTTGGGTATATACAAACTAAGACATACACTGGAAACTATTTCATTACAAGGGAATCAAACATGTGATACCGATATAAAATTAGTAGCCCTAACCCCACTTAGCCTCATGCAAGAATGTCAATTAAGAAGAGCGATAGAAGATAATTTAACTGCATGCATTTTTGGTAAGCAATGGCCTGTTATTCATTCTAGCTCCAGAAACCATGAAAAATTCATTAACTCATGTTAGAAAACAAAAATAAACAGACAATTGACTTCTTCATTGTACTCTTACACCATCTCATTATAGTAAAATCTGGTGATGTTAGTTCTTCAGAAATTGGTACGCCGAAGTCTTACTCAAGAACAGTAAAAAGTCATGCAGAATCTGAGAGTTCAACTAATGACATACCATGCAGACGTAAGTTAAGTTACCCAATCAGACAAGATATGAAACTGACAAAAGAATGCACAATAACAGAAGGAAAGGGGGAAATACCATATCCAACAAAGATCCAACAAATTTTAAGTCTCCAACAGCCATGTAACCTAGTGCTATGACATCCAAAATTGCAGCTTCTTCTATGCCTTTAGTACCTGCATTCAGGCTCTCTTTGACTGCTTCGTAATTCGCAGTTAGCAGGTCAATAGCATCACTTTTATTTCCCATCCTAATCATTCTTTTAACTTCATCAAATAATTCTTCCAATTCTCTTTCTAAACTGCCAATTCTGTAGGATGTGAAATTCCCAAAGCCAAGGGACATTGTCAATTAGAAAAACGAACAATTTAAGTAATAAAGATGGAACAAAGATGCTGTATCCTTAGACGATAAAATTCCCATGTATTGGTAAGAAAATTAAAGAACAAAACTGAAATTTGGAAATACTTCAAAATACAGCAAGCATAAACAGTAGAAGAAATGGAAAAGACAATATCATTTGAACCAATTCCCACCTCTGCTGGTCATCTGGAGCTGAAAATCCAGAATAAGCATCACTATGTGGGCCTGTCCCACCACATTCCAATGACCCAACTGAAGATCTTGAGATGCAGACCCGAACAGAAGCAGTCTTAATGGGAATAAAGTAAAGCTTTTGACTGTAAATTTGCTTTTGATTACAAACTGAGAAGCATGATATGCTTTTCAACTCACACAATGATAGCACATGCGGAAGCTTTTTGCTTGTCCTAATAATAGAGAGCAGAAGGCATTAAACCAAACCATCACAAATTATTGTAATCTGATATGAACTTAAAACTAAGAGTCGACAACCAAAAAAATGAGGATAAAGTAACCAGAAACCATTATTTGCATTCATGGATTAAACATGCATCCTAGCCGAAAACTCACCTGAATTATTAAACGAAATTCTGCACTGAACAATATTCATTTCTTTCAGTATTGGTATGTTTTTGAGTTAGTAAAGTGCACAAGTTTCAATTAATAAAGTTGAAATTGTTATCCCAAAGTGATTCATTGCAGCGAAGAAAGAAGTGGTAAAGAACGGAAGTAGCATAGTTGGGAGAAGCAGAGCATTAGCACAACACAACTTAAGAACGGAAAGTGTAGAAAGATAACCTGATTCCGGTGAGAGAGTTCGAAGGAAGAAGGCATGAACCTTTCATCGTCTTCCTCTTCCTCCTAGGATCAAAGCTTAGCAATTAATGTGAGAAACGGATAAAGCGCATGGTTTTTTTTCTGTGGGCTAGTTATGACATTTTGGGCCTCTACTTAGATATTCAACTCAAAATAAATTGTTGTTTACACCTCCCAACTTTATTAATGTACACTATCTCACATAGTAAGATCAGACTCTTGTTCCTTCAGGCCACCAAAATATTCGTAGCATTTATCTAATTTTTATTAAGTAGAGAAAAGTTACAATAAAAACATTTAGCCTTCTAATTTTTTTTAACTGATTCGTAAACTGATTCGAGCTCATAAAGAAAAATAATTTTTTGACAATTGACAACTGATTTTTAGATATATATGATTATTATAAAAATACAAATTTAATTAATGAAAAAAAAAGGAACAATATGCGAGTAAAAATTGATTAGGTGTCCAGTGTTATTATTATCCGAAAAGACAGATAAATGAATGACCTTTTTGCCTCCATGAAACTCAACCCGAATGATTGAACTAGAGTAATTTTATTCATTTTCTATTTCATATTTTGATGCTTATGTTTTTCCAGTTTTTGAAGTTTAGTCATTCACACGTTTGATGAGATGATAATCATTGAAAATCATGCAATAAAAATAGTATGGTATACTCATGACTGCCAAAATACTAATTCGTTATTTTTGTTACCAAAATACTAGTTCATTTAGTTACAAATTTCTTTGAATATAAAAAATATAATTTGAATAAGAATGGACGACGTGTTGAGATTTTACAATGTCACTAGAAAGAGTTGTTTAGTATTTTACAAAATAAAATTTATATTTACTTATATATTAAAATTTTGATTTTATTTTCAAAACGATATAAAATCCTAAAGAATTATATTTTAATATCTATCTAAATGTGTGAAAACAAAACTCTTAATTATCTAAATATTTATTAGTCTTTTTTGGATATGATAACTCCTATTTGATTGTACTACAAGTGACTTGATTCACTTAACAAAAGTCACACAACTTAAATACCTATTAAAATCAAATATGTCATTAGCCATCTGTGTTATGTATGGTAACTGTCCACCACAATGCTTGTTGAGCATGCTTTGGTATTTAAAAAATATACAGAGATGTCTCGTTGGGAGAGAGAGGAAGATTTTGTGTATAAAAAAAATATCATTATTTGAAATTTTGAAATGAAAATTTGTGGTGTGTGGCCAAATAGAGCCGGGGTGTTTAACCACAATCTATTATTTTATGTGGGTGTGTGACCAAGTATACATAAGATTTCACTATAATCTTCTATTAGTATGTATGTAAGGTTGAGTAGAGGTAGACATATGCCATAATCTACTGTGAGTTGTTGCTTTTATCTATGTATAACTATTTTTAAGAAGGAAAGTGATTTTAGGATATGTATTAAATAGAAATTCCTTAATGAGATTAGGTGGTGAGAGTTTATGGAGGTTCCTATAACTTGGATCGGTGTGAAAGAGAATCGTATCATGCAAGTTGTATGGAGTTAATCATGTCATATAAAGGGGGCTTAGTTCCCAAGATGTAACTTTGTGTGAGTGGGTGATTATATGATAAATGCATAATCTTTGAGTCTAGTTCAACATACAAGTCTTTTGAAAGTAGAGTCAACCATCAATGATGGTTAAATGATTTGATTATGGAGTAATGTTAATTAAATGATGTATGTGTGATTTTGTGTATGGTTATTCATAGGTGTATTATTTAAAAGAAGAGTGAAGTATATTTTTAGTCCCTGAACTTTGATCTAAAATTGGAATTTGTCCCTGTCCAAAACTTCAATACGTTTTGGTCCATAAACTTTAAAAATGAATGAACATAGTCCTTTTAACTCAATTACGTTAATTTTTTTTTTAGGTGTTGAACGCATTTCTCAGTAGATATTGAACCATGAATGTCTCAAACAGTGTAAACAACTCCAATACTAACATGAGAAGCGTTCGACACGTAAAAAAAGTTAACATAATTGGGTTAAAAAGACTATATTCATTCATTTCTAAAGTTTAGGGACCAAAATATATCGAAATTTCAGACAGGGACGAATTCCAATTTTGGGTCAAAGTTCGAGGACTAAAAACATACTTAACCACCCTTAAAAGAATGCTTTGTGAGTTGTGTCTTTTAATATGTGATAATCATGTTTTACATGAGAATATATGATAGTTAAAGAGGTATAATTTGTTTTGGTATACATGTATAAAATTTGTTGGCAACTTCATTTCTTAAAATTTGTCGGTAAAATAACATTTTGATTCCTAAGAGGCTTTTTTGTCGATAAATCCCTTGATAAAATGAGCATAAATTATTTTGTCGAATGAAACGAAATATGTTTATACATTAATTAGGTATGTGTGAGACAAAGAACAAAAGTAGAAGAAGGAGGAAAATGAGAAGGTGAAGGAGGAAGAGAAGAAGCAATAAAGTCGGAGGCGATGCATCAACATATATGATAGCAATGCAATGACAACATCAACACAATAGTGGAATGACGGTAATCCATTGGTAATTTTGATTTACTAACGAATTTTAGGCATTACTGAAGAATTTTGGTCGTCAGTAATATTAGTTTTTTTTTTGTAGTGGATTTTTACTCAAACTTCAACATGTGTTGTGATTCACTTTGTTCCAATATGTGGTCTTAAGATACAATAAACCTTCTTTTAATTTGTCAACACTTGATATTTTAGTTTATGTGACTTAGACCATAAGTGAAACTAGAGAATATTTGTTACATCTTATTCTTCTTTTCCCTTCTCCTTTGTCATCACATTCGTCGTGAATGTCGACAACGACTCTTCCACCTTATCTTTCTCCTCCTCCTATTCTTCTTCCTCCTCCTTTCCCTCCTCCATCTCATCTTCCTCCTCTTCTTCTTCTTCCTCATTCCTCCCAATCCTCCTCTTTCTCCTCCTCTTTCACCATTGGCATTTGTCACTCCCTCGCTACCATGCATTGTTGCCTCCATGATTATCATTGTCACTATTGTCGTCATCATTCTTTTGGCTACTGTCACCACCTTGTCTTTTTCTTTCTTCTGCTCCTCCTTCTTCTTCTTCTTTTTATTCACTTCCAATTAATTTATCTCAAATATTTCGTCAAATTTGGTGAAAGAATTTATGTACATTTTCCTTGCAGATTTATCGACATAATTATCAATGAATTTTAAAAAAATATAATTACTAATATATTTATTGACCAACTTTACAAAAGTTGAATTACTAACGAATTTAACCTCATATTTTTTAAAAATTCAATAAAAATATAATTATCAACGAATTAAAAAGAAAGTCATTACTAACATATTTATTAACGGATTTTATCAAAAAATGTTACGGACAAATTCATAATTGACGAATATTTTTATTGATAATAAAAATTTTAATTCATCGACAAATTTTACTAATAGATCTATTATGGATAAATATTTCCTTCAATAATTAAAAATTTAAAATATATGAATAAAATTCATTAACAAAATTTATTTTATTGATGATTTTTTTTAATGTTAAATTGTATTTTCTTGTTGTAAAATAGTTTATAGTAGGCCAAACTAAACTCATTAATAGATGAGTTAGGTTGATTTGTCCATCAAATAGCATCAAGTGGTGGATTAGATCAAGTCATAATTCCTTTTGATAACTATATTATATTTTTCCTTTTGATAATTATATTATTTTTCATTTATTAATGAAAATTATTAACATAGTTAACATGTGGACCTAATTGAAAAAAATGAAATTTGTCTTTGTTATTAGATAAGAATTTTCATTAAATAAGTGTCACGTTAAGATTTCTTTTTGCAGGCTGACTATCACATTTTTAATTTTTTAGGAAAACTTAAATAAAATTAATAATTTTCAAAATTAATCCATTTCCCTCAATAAATATTTATACTGTTACAGTTAAAAAATTACTTTATTTATTAATTTATTAGTTCTGAAAATGATAATTTTTCCTTCCATTTTATAATATGATAATAATAAATGTAATGATTTCTACAAGTAACATATAATTATTATTATGTTTTCTAATAACTTCTCCCTTTCTGAGTTATATTTTTCTATAAAACTTCTATGTATAGTTTATGAGTACCTATTGACTAACTCTAATATAAGTTAAATTTGATACATAACAACATATATGTATTGCATTGATTACATTGATAAATATTAATGATATTATTTTATGGTAACTTCCTTTTGTTTGGCTGAGATATTTTACACAAATTTCATTAAATAAAATAATAATTACGAATTATTATACCTTTCCTGCTCTTACTCTACATATATAAATACTGATATATTGTAAAGTAGAGATATAAGCATAAAAAGTCAAACAAGAGAAACTCATCTTCGTAACCTCATCTCAGAAAAATGATGTCTAGAAGAATCACTATGAATTCTATCTTTGGAATTCTGTGTATTGCTTTACTTTTGACTTCAGGTAAAAACTTATAGGATGCATTTGTTATTTAAAGTAAAGTTGTGATTTTACTTGCATTTTGTAATGAAATTGCATTGATTTTCAGTATCGGCGAACGTAGTGTGTCACAAGGAAGGGAATTGTCCAGATGCAAAAGCTTGTTTCAGTTATTGTGTAGGTTTAGGGTATAAAGATTATGGTGGTCTTTGCACTAGTCAACGCTTTAATCTATGTTGTTGTGTAAGTGCGGAACGTCCTCCTACGATTGTGTAATACAAGTTACCAAATAAACATTAATAAAATGTTTCAATTTATTGTATCATTTTATCATTGTTCAATATAATAAGAGATTCATGAGGGAAAGTAAATTATAATCGGATTTGTGTTACATGATTATATCACATATTTTCAATAGAATTGAGTTTAGAGGATGAAATTTCGTTGCACGACTAATCACTTTTGAACCCAATTTAAAAGAAACATGTTTGCTTTCAATTTTCTTTTTAACTATTACTTCTATTAAAAAAAAGGTAAAATATCAATATTTTTAATAATTATGACTATTATATTTTATTTTATTTTTGCAAATTTTAAATTTCTCAAAAATTCAGGAACCTTTTATTCATTTTCTATTATGCGATGTCTAGGAATTACAACGGGACCATGACAAGTTTTGCTATCCCATTGTATTCACTTTTTTAAATATATATATATATATATATATATATATATATATATATATATATATT
>Ga0209589_1001535_pt1 | contig 38290 bp, 18 predicted proteins | sample CowpeawhiteBW_FD_187525 | JGI IMG/M metagenome (GOLD analysis project Ga0209589, IMG submission 187525) | Root nodule microbial communities of legume samples collected from California USA - Cow pea white BW (SPAdes) (version 2) | ecosystem: Host-associated > Plants > Roots > Nodule | place: USA...
AAAAAAAAAATGGCATCACCAACCACTAATATGTGGGAATCCATGTTGAAATGAGTGAAGAGTTGGGTTGAGGTTTTGTAAAAGTTATGAATTTTATTATAATTATCAACAATGTATACTATGTATCTAATATAGACCATAAAAATTACAGCAAAGTAGTTTATTGGAGACAATCTTCAAAAAAAAAATATAAATAAAACACAACAACACTCATACAAATGTGGGGACCAATGGCCAAATAAGAGGGGAGTTGGGTTAGAGTTTTTGTAGACATTGTTCATAGTTTGCAAATTATGAATGACCATGTTCTTTGTACTCAATATGGACAAAAAAATGTAATTGGGGTTGTTATGAACAAAAATAAAGTCAATTGGTATAAGCCTTAACGAAAACATATATGGCACCACCATTGACTCATATGTCGGGGGGGAGTCATGTGGAAATAAGTAGGAAGTTGCGTTGAGTTTTTTGTACAAATTGTAGACACTTTTGTAACTTATAGACAAGATATTCTATATAGACAATATGGATAAAAGATTACATTGAAGTCCTTATCAACAACAAAATACTTCATTGGAGTCAGTCTTAAAAAAACATAATACAACAACAGTAACAAGCATGTGGGGAGCAATATGCAAATAAGTGGGGAGTTGCCATGGAGTCAGTCTTTAATAAGTGTAATTAATGACCAAAATATCCAACATTTCTCTCCACTTAATCCATCAGTACTCCCCACATACCTCATATATAACTTATGGTACTTTTTTTCATCACCCAAAATGCAAATAAGCTGTTTTTCATTTTAGTACTGATGCAAATAGTTATGGTTTCATTACATTGAACATATTGTGTTCATATTTAAGTTTGATATTTTGCATAAAATTACTGCAACTGATGTTCAAAATATGAAGAATAAATCTCAATTTAGTCCAATATGACTCCCCAAATACTTCATACATACCCTATGAGACATTTTTTTCATTACCATCATCCAGATAAGGTACTTTACAATTTGATGGTGATGGAATTAATTTTGTGTTATGGATGCATAACAACCAACTTATTGTGTTAACATTTAAGTTTCATATTCTCTATTGAGTTACTGCAATTGATAATCAAAAAAATTTACAATAACTCCCCAGTTAATCCAGCATGACTCCCCAGATACCATTTACATTACTTATGGGATAATTTGTAATGTTTACAATCCAAATAAGTTGTTATTCAATTTAGTCTTCATGAAAATAGTTTATTTTTGTTGTTCATAACTCAAGATCAAAATGACCATCTTAAGTTCCCACTTAAGTTTATATTTTGCATTAAAAAAACTGTTATTGATGTTCATAATATTAAGAAAAACTCCCCACTTATTTCAGCATTACTCTCCACATACAGAACCCAAAACGAAATGATAGTCGACGAAGGAAGGATTCCAACAATAGCACCCAAAAAATATGATTCTCCCAACCTTGCAATCACTCCTACTGCATCCCTTGCTTGCAATGAGTCCTATTGCCAAAAGATATGACATTTTCCTTAAATAAACCCAATGTTTCAACTTATGTACTGAATCTCACAAAAACCAAACATTTTCGATGTTTGGGTTGCAGATTCTCTATGCCAAAAAAAATGAACAAATCATGATTGGGTTACAAAAATGAGGATGATTTAGGTCTGGGAAAGGTGTGAGATACAATCAAAGGAAACTTACAAACCACTATCGGCGTGGGTGTGGATGACGGCAACAAAAATAGGTCTCCCATTGAGGTCTTCTCATTGCCTCTGTCTTTTCTCAGCCAAATACAATATTTTGTCTTCTTTCTACAAAATATTTTTCCCTTTGCCTCTAAAATTGTCCACACGTACAAGAGTTAATATCATTTAATAAAAATAAATTTTTAAAACTTAAATGTTGTGCATGTCAAAATTGAGTCTAAAAATAATGATCAAGTATCATTTTTCGTAAAATTTGAGTCTTAAATTTAATGTTATGTACCTAAGTGTGTCTATGCCAACCCACAGATTCCAAAACAACACAATCCCAACCCACAGACACCAAAACAACGCACCAACCACACTACTGCGGTCGCTTTCCATTCCTGGACCTCATCATCTTTGCACACAACAGATGTGATGTTATCACTTATGATTCTGTTCTCGAAAAGAATCATTTATTTTCTAATGCTAAATTTTATTAACAATTATTGATTTAGTTTCTTGAAATAATATAATTTATTTGAGAGATTAAACTTTTTTTTTTGCAAGCATAACAATCACTAGGCTTTGGTCTTTCAAATTTTAATTATTTAAAACGAGTGTCTAAAGTAGTATAGACCTGTTATATAATTTTAGTTATTAAATTATAATGATGTAAGCACATAATCAATAGTACATGGTTTATTATCAGATTAGACGCTAGTATGATATAACAAAGTGGGTGATTAATTAGCCGATTTGGAAATAAGTAAAAAGACATTATAGTGAAGTGGGTAATTAACTTAATTGAAATGAAGAAAAAGTTTACCAAAATATGAATAAATGGTCGGTTCAAGTATTTATATATTTCCTAAAATTAAAGTTATTATAGTAAGAATATGTTCTCTTTCGTATTATATTAAAAGAGAAACGTGTCAATACTTTGTGACATACCCGTTTAGAAGGGAACATCTCATTTTTTTTTTTTAATCAGGGAACATCTCATAATATCAAAATATTAAAGAGAAAATATCTTAACTAGAAATACCAATTAGAAAATCAAAGTTCAATCTTTTGAGATTATATGGCTACTTATAAAAACATGTAAAGTTTTTTTGATAAATATAATTTTTTTAATGAAAATCATAAATATAACGGAATATCCTAATTTTTCAATGTTAATTTTCCAAATCAATATCATAAGTCAATGATAAGTAAACATATTTTAATTGATAATAGATTAGAATTATATTGGATGAGTTTGCTTGTGTCAATTTTTTTTAAAGTGTTTATTTCATAAAATAAGTATATATTTGTTTGTATTTGTTGTTTAGTTTAAAAATAAGTAATTGTTTACGTATTTCAATAAATAAATTCTATGTACTTTGTAAATATAAGTGATTGTTTTAAAAAATTTCTTATTTTAAACCACTTATTTTTAAGTTTAAATAAACTGATATATTATTACTGCAACATTAAAATACTCAACTACAATAGTATTTGAAAAATTAAAAGGGTACATTCACAGTAATTTAACAATTCAATTTAGTATAAAATTGGAATCTAAACATTAAAATTGCGCTGCGGTACACAGAGATAAGAATTTCTTAAAGACACTTTCTTCGTATACATGGATTTAATGATTAGATTTCTCGATATATATATATATATATATATATATATATATATATATATATATATATTTAAAATAGACTTAATAATTAATTTGGTTTTTTATATTTAAGGTAATTTGGTCTATATTTTTACGTATTCAATTGAGTTTTAATATTTAAATAGAGTTTATTTGGTCATTTCATTAAACTAGCATGTTATTATTATTCTTTGAAAATGTCGGGTGTTAAAAATATAAGTAATCTTTAACCTTGAAACTCGTATGTTTTTTTTTCTCTTTCCACTTTTTTCCACCTCTCACAATTTTTCCTCACTTTCCTTCATCTTCTTTCGTTATGTTCCATGATCATTGCTACATATAAGCGGTGCAACTAATCTTTTACACAAAAGTGAGGGTTTTTTTCCCATAATGGTCTAATATAATGGTATATATTTATGCAATTAGCAAAGTGGTGCAAAATTTGTTTAAATTCTAGCGAAGGGTAAATCGTATCATTATAATGCGGTTTTATAGTAAAAAAGTCATGTCAAAGTCAGGCAATTTTAATTAAAATGAGTTGAAATCGTGCCAACTTGGAGAGACTTATTTGTTGTTGAGAAATTGTGTCATATTTAGACGACTTTAATTAATATTCTAAGCAAAGTCGTGTCAATATGAGAAGACTTCAGTATTAAATTATTAATGAATAAGTTGTACCATCTTAGAGAGACTTACGTATTATATCGAAAATGAAGAAGTCATACCATGTTAGGACGACTTTAGTTTGGCTGAATAAAAATTAAATATTTTTTTAGTCATATTAATTAGTTAAATAATAATGCATATAATTAGTTAAAAATTTCATGATGATTTTGGTTTTCTATAATACGACGTGAAAGTTATTTATGAGAGCCTATGGCACAAGGAGGTCTTATTCGCTGTCGTCTCCAAAATATCTTCAAGGCTTATGAGGTGCAATTTCAACCTGTTCAAAATGAAGATTATTGGTCTACTTATATTGGTCCAAATTTAATGCCTGACCTTCACATGCGACACAATAAACCAGGAAGACGAACTACAACTCGTATCCACAACGAAATGAACCGGTCACTGCCAAATAAACCAAAGAAATGTTCTTTTTGCATAAGTATTGGTCATAATAGAAGCAATTGCCCAAATAAATAGTGGAATTTTATTTTATGTAACTCTTGTAACTTCGATTTACCGACTTTGTTGTTCACTTTTATTTTAATATATATCAACAAAAAATTATTGGATCTCATATATTTGTTATTAAAAAACAATTTTCTTTTTCTTTTCTTTACCTTTAAATATCTTGTATAATTTATATATATATATATATATATATATATATATATAATAAAAATTTTAACTTCTTTATTCAATTTAATGTTATGAAAACCAAATAATTTTTTCTCTTTTTTAACTTTTACTTTTCTTCTTTATTCACTTTTATTTTACGTAACAATGAAATCGTACCATTATGGCAAGACTTTCTTTATATAGCCCAACACTGAAGTCGTGCTATTATGGCAAGACTTTCTTTATACCCAACACATTGAAGTTGTGCCATCATGGCAAGACTTCTCTTAAAGCTCAATACTGAAGTCGTGTCATTATGACAAGACTTTCCTTGTTAATGAAGTCGTCCCATTATGACGAGACTTTGGTTCGATGAAGTCATATAATTAATGCACGACTTTGATTATTCTCGTAATTAATTTAAGTGAAGTTGTCTCTGTCTCTGACGACTTCTATCAAACATATTAAAGTCTCTGCGATTTGGTACGACTTCAGCACAACTTAATCAAAGTCGTCTCATGTTTGGACGACTTCTTCATGACAAAGTCGTGCCATTTTGGCACGACTTACCTCTATCGGGAATTTTAAAAGAAGTGCACTAGTTTAGGAAATGCTAATTAAAATTGCACCATTTGGAGAAAAAAACCCAAAAGTGAGTATAGGGATTAAAGACGAGATTATTCACCAATATAAGAAGATCCACATATATGTCTCAATCATACAAATAACACAATTTAAAAGCGGTGCAACTAATTTTTTACACAAAAAGTGAGTATAGTGATTAAAGACGAGGTATTGACCAACATAAGAAGATCCACATTTATGTCTCAATCATACAAATAGCACAATTTAAAAGGTCGTCCAAAATAATCAAGAATTATGTTTTAAATAGGCATTTAAATTTGACAACTAATCCTAAACATGTGATTCTTCACTTTGACAAGTGGGATCTTTGTTTTGAAGTTTGTGGTTAGAGAAATGGTTTTCACCATTTTGATGTATTTTATGTATGTATATATGTTTGGGATTGTAATTGATCGAGATGGAATTATTAATATGTGAATATGAAAATGTGATTAAGGATTTACATGTTTGTGAAAGTATTGTTGTGAAAATGTGATGATAATAGGTTTGTTAATATATACGAGCATGCATTGTATGTGTTTGACGTAATTCATTGGGTCTCATGAGGAGATTTTGTGGTGGTGTTATTTTAGTGTATACATTGGACTATGGATTCAAGTAAGCTGACATCCTGAAACTCTAATGATCATCCACACTCAAATAAAGTAGAATTGATCATGTGGTGAGAGTAGAAAGATGTCTTAGTCTATGGTAGGATAATGGTCTTAGATAATGATGGATTAACCTTATGTGTGGTATGATGAAACTCATTGACAATGACTTTCCAGAGCAATAGAGGTCATCACAAAAGTGCAATTCTTTAGTGATTCCGATTCCAAATACATGTATCTAGATAATTGAGTTTAGTGTCAATTGTGTGTGTAATTATGTGAGTTATTGTAGTTTGTCCATGTATGACTTATTGCACTTTGTGGTCTTGTGTTGTTTTCTTCTTTTGCGATGATCACCATTCTAGTGGGAGCAGATGAAGATGTAGATTCAAAGGCACCTATGAAGGATAAGAAGTCTAGTTATGAGATTACAACAGATGTATGAGTGGTTAGTATATTTGATATAGGGATTTGTAGGTTTGATGTTGTTGTTTAATTATATGTTTCTATAGTCTGAAATCTTAGAAGATTGTATTAACATATTAACATTATTAGTTGTATATTACTAGGAAGAGATGTTACAATTAACATAAACATATCAATAAATCATTTAGTTGTACACAAAATGTTAATTCAAATCCAACATTATTTTGTTTACTTGTTCATTTTCTATTTTATTTAATTAAATTTAAATTGTTAATGTAAACTAATCATGAAATTATAAAAAATGTATTGTTAAATTCTTTACATTTATAAGTTTTTGAAATATAACAATAAATCTTCTAATATTCTTCATCGTATTTATTAAACACTAGCGTAACACCTTACGCTATCCTGTGTATGTAACTTTTAAATATGCATGATATTAAGTTAATATATATTAAAATAATATTTATTAAAAATAAAGTGAAATATATTAGAATAGATAAAAGAGTAACTATTGATAAATAAAGAAGAGAAGAAGAAGCAGAGACATCTGATTTTATAAAAAGTTTGTAAAATTTTTAAAAATTTAATAAATTATTATATTTAAAGGGTAAAATCGATATTTTGAAAAGTGGACACAAAAAGGAGAATCCTATATATATATATATATATTGTTATAGATAATTTTTATTTATCTACATTTTAAAACAAAAAAATTAGCACTATTATTTAATTATTTTTTTCATTAATTTGTGAAAGGAACAAACATTGCTACATACATATTTTGATTTTTTTACTAAAAAAAAAACTATTTAAAGAACAATCTACTAATAATATAACTAACAAATAAAAGAAAAGAAAAATTGCATGAAGATATATCTGTTGAGAAAGGATCCAGTGAGTGACCAACTCATTATTCACTTTACCTCAGTGGATTCATTCTATCAATACCTAAACCAGAGTGCATCCAGCTAAGCAAACAACACGACACAACGCAACAACTTGCTTCTATCTATCTCACAAAATATCTGTGCCAAAACATTTCACTATTTATTTTCTTCCCTGTCACTCTCAATCGCACTTCAATCCACGCGTTCCCCTTTCGATTTTCTTCAATTGGACCGTTTCTCCTAAGTATGCTTTCATTACTCTTTCATATTCTCTAATACTATATTTTTCATTCAAAAACTAAAATATATATCATTCAAATTGTAAATCATTCATAAAATTTTAATGTGTCAGAACGTAACTCAAATTCTAAATTTTACTTTCTACAAAACATAACATGTAACTAATAGTAAATAAATTATTTTGACGTTTTTAATTTTACATTTAATTGGTTTTAGACGAAGAAATGTGTTTGAGGGTAACTAATGCAAATTAGATAAATATAAGAAATATTTCTAAGTTACAAGTATTGAATATTTTATTTTAATTAAAATTCTTTTAACTAATAGAGTAAACGGTACAATAAAAAAACTTTAACTTTTTAATTTAGTTTGATTTTTGTTTTAATTAAAATCTCATTCACTTATAAAGTGAAGTGAATAGGCCTTGGAGCTAAAAAAATATTTAATTGTACTAAGACCCACAATATACTTAATATTATAACTATATGAAAAAAATAATATTTCTTTTTGTGTATATAATTTTTATCTCATTATATCTTTTATAATATACTTATTATTAATTATAGTAAACATTTACTTAAGTTTGCATTTTGATATTGAGAGTTTAATGCAGACTTAATTGGGATGCAGACTTATTAAATTAATTTTAAAAGTCATATTACAATATAGGATATTAAGTGTTATATAATTCAATATGTAATATTAGGAGGGTTGAAAATTTGTAGAGATTGAAAAAATATAAGAGATATAAGATATATGATAGAGGTAAAAGATATGTTACAGGAAAAACTTGTATATATATAACAAAATATAAAGTTAAATAACTTTACATGATTTTTTATGAAAATACAATCACACAAGTATTGATCTGAAAAATTTTCCTTTTTCAAATACGAATTTATACGAGATGCGAACTTAAATGAGTATAATCTTATGTAAATATTTACCCTAAAATTTTGAAAATATAATCATTAATTTATCTTTTAGAAGTAACTACTACTTTAAAATATTTTATATAAAACTATCATATGTTTTTCTTTGTTTTTTTTTATTTATATTTATATTTGTAATAAGGTGAATTGATGCGACTGAAAAATTTAGAGATAAAGACCACTCGCACACTTTTATAATTTTATTGTGCTACAATGATTCATAGAATCCAATTTTAACATTTACAAATATGGCAATAAATATTATTTCTATACTAGCGAACAACACACAGCGCTAGCGAACAACACACAGCATGACAACGTTGTGTATTTGATTTTTTAATTTTTATAAAATTAATAATATTTATTTTTAAAATATATATAATAAATTTTAAAATAGTTGTTAAATAAAATAATTATTAAAAAAAGTTTTTAGAATAATCTCAAAATAAAAAATTTAAAAGAAACGATTAAAAAAAAATTATAAAATAATTAATTTTTAAAATAATAATTAAAAATAAAATTGAAAAATAAAAAATAGGAAGAATTTTCTTTATATATGGTTATAGATATACTATTTATAATGTTTAACAACAAATAACGTAATATGTCCAATAAATTTTATTAAAGTATATTTTAATGTTATTAAAAAATAATTTTAAATATTTTTTTCAAATTGCGTATAAAATAAGATTTTTTATTTATATAAATTACGTCATATTTAAGAATATACATATATTAACAAGTCCTACTTGGATCAATGGCATTTATTATTGCTTAAAATAATATAAACCATATTTTTGTTTAAAGAACGTGAGACACTGGGAAACGGAGCGTCCAACTCTCTTAATTTATGACATTATATTACTATTTTTTAAGTAATCATTATTGTTTTTAATCATGTAATTTCAACTCTTAAAAACGTTTCTTAAAGAGTTAAAGAATATTTAAAGACAGCACATTTAAAAGATAAGACAAAATTTATGGGAAGAAAAACATTATTATTTATTGTGAACAGTTTAATTGACAGATTGTCCAGCACTTTATTTGTTTATTTATTTTCTCAAAAAATGTTTTCCTAAATTCTAGAAAGATGCTGAACTTAAAAAGTGCTTACCAAATCCATATTCAGTACTACCACTGCCAGCGTGTCCTTTTCATTCCATATAATAATATCAAATTTTAATTATTTTTTGTTGGTACATTAGCAACTTTTTTAATACATTTAGTTCTTTTTTATTATTTCTTAACAAAAAAGACTTTGCATGTTTTACGCCTGTCTCTTTCACTTGATAATATTAATTATTTTAGTGCTGTGCTATTTAAAAAATAAGATCATGCCTAAATTTAATATTCCCATTAACCATACCATAATTAAACACTTCACCGGTTGGTATATAATTACATTAATTTAATCAATAACTTTAAATCTAATTTAGTTATATGCATAAGAATATAATATCAATATTGTAAAACCTTAAAAAATATATTTAGAAAGAGATAGTGATTTAAAATAACTTGACTCAATTATTTTAATATTAAAAAATTTTGGTATAAATAAAAATTATTATAAAAGATTTTTATTATTTTAAAATTCACAATCTCTAAAAATTACTTCCGTAAAGTTCTTTAATTTTTCTCTAAGAGTTATTTTTTTCTGTTCGTCTGATTGAGACTATGTAGGATTGATCATCATAGTGAGCTTTTCAATTTAGACCAATCAATTTATTGTTTGTGTAAGTTGAGTTTCAACCCTTTTTATTAGTCTACTTGTGTTTTTTTTGCATTCAAGTCATCTTCCACTTGTATGCGTCTTTTTAGTCATTAATATGAGTTTTTGCTGATCAAAGATCATAACCATATGTCCTAATCGTTTTTGTAATGTTTTTATGTGTAGATAAAACATCATGTGAAGTTAAAAATGTTTTGGTGTTCTTATAGTGATTTGGGTCTATGGAGCTGCTTTGTCAGGTAAGGGAAGTAGTTGTTTTTTGTATACGTGAGTTTGATAACTTTGATGTTTTGCATGTGATTGATTGTATTATGATGATTAGACAAAGTTATTTTGGTAAATCTATTTGATGTTATGTTGGTGGAAATATATGTGATGTGTGAAACTTTAGAATGATATGTGATGTGTGAAACTTTAGAATGATATGTGATGTGTAAAATTAATTGGTATTGATGATCGTGTTGAAAGTGAGTTTGGTATGCTTTGGACATATGTAATGACTATTGGATTGTGTAGACTGGACTAGACTAACATAATTATGCAAAATAAAGTTCTACCGAATTATGCAGACTCGTTGGTCGAGTGTGAACTCGCTAAGCTAACCCAAAGTCAGAGAGTTTCTGGCATGGTTGTCGTTGAGCGAATATATGCTGGTTGAACGAATCCAAAATCAGAGGCTTACTGACTTGTGATTCATTGGTCGAGAACACACTCGTTGAGTGAATTAGTCAAAGAGTTTCTAGCATGGTAGTCGTTGAGTGGATATATGCTCGTTGAACGAATCGAAAATCAGAGACTTACTGATTTGGGAGTTGTTGGTTGAGGGTATGCTCGCTGAGCGAATCCAAACTCAGAGAACTTAGTCTTTGTAGTCGTTGGTCGAGAACACACTCGTTGAGTGAATTATGGAGGAATTTACCTTTGTGAGTTCTAGTGATTCACTCAAAGGGCGAGCCATCTAGTCACTGAACAAGTGGACTTTTGTTTACTTTTTTCCTAGTGAATGGATGGTTTTGTTGAACAATTGCATTAGAGTCTAGTAGTCATTCTTATGCTCAATTTTGGTGTGTTATAGCAAATGTGGATTATTACTTAGGAAATGGTTGGTGTATGAGATTTAGTTTAGATTTAATATATGATTGTGAACATGGAATATGATGTGGTTGCGAGAATTTCAAGGAGAAATTCTATGTGGTGGTACTATAGTGTATGCATTGACATAAAGATTCAATAGATGTATTCTTTCTCTAATAACTACTAACACTCAAGTAGAGTATAATAGGTTATGTAGTAAAGAGAAGAAAGAGGTCTTGGTCGTTAGACTAGATATGGTCTTAAACGCGAAGGAGACTTACCTTGTGAGTGGTTAGATGATAACCCCTTGAGACCAAACTACAAAGTTTGTGAACCATCGCAAGTGCACACCATTAGTGAGTCCGATGTCAAGTGCATGTATTCAGATAATTGAGTTTAGTGTCAACTGTTTGTGTGATTTTAGGCATAAATATGTTTAATACCATGTTAGTCAGTTTTTGGCATGATTTAATTATTTATGAATATTTATTTTGTACACTAGCTTACCTTGTTATATGTTTTGTGTTTTCTTGTAGTTTGTTTTTTCTCTCTTGCGATGATCACCTATTTGGTGTATTTGGTCGGAGCAAGTGAAGTTACAGATTTAGAGACACTTTTGAAGGGTGAAAAACTATTAGAGTAGGTAAATGTATTGAGGAGTTTTAACACTAGTTAGTTATGTATAAAACTTGTTAGTTAGTTTAATTTAAGTGTATAAATGATATATTTTTATAATCATATTTTTTGTAATAATATGTTAATATATTTTGTATATTGAATTATTTATTTTGAACATTATAATGAAATATCCTATTTTATTAATTTTAAGCGTGCAAAATTAGGATGTTACAAATTTTAGTTTGTATCTAAATTTGGACGAAAACTTAACAAGGAATAAAACCCTCTTAATAGACAACCTTTCATTCTTTTGTTGGAAATATTTGTTTAATTTTTATAAAATTGGAACTATAATATTTTTTTTCCTTTCTAAATCTATATATTTAAAACAAGATAAATCAATCGATAAATCACGTGTGTGATTATTATTAGAAAGAAACATGTGTAAAATACATTAAGAACAGGTCTAAATCTATCACGTGAATATATAATATAGGAGTTTAATCTTAAGTATCTTTTTATATGAAAACTAACAATTACTAATGATTGTTGTGCTATTAAAAATTTGAATCAAACAAGGGTACAAATATTACATTTCTTTAAGAATTGGAAAATACACTTGATGAAGGACAAATCACACACTTAAAAACGCCAACATCCTATTATGAATAAATTTTACTCAACTATTAAAGTTCACCGTGTTTAATTTCTAACTCGCAAATCTCACATACGATATAATAGTTATACACAAAATTATATAATTAGAAGTCAATGCTATATATTTTAAATAATTTAATTCCTAATAACACTTAATTCGTGCCTAATTTATTGACCGAAAACATTAAATTTAAACAGATTGTGAGTAATATTATTAAGAATCACATTCATTACTTGATAAAGACCACATTTAATCAAAAAGCTCCAAATACGAGATGGAGAAAGTAACAAAGAAACATTTGATAAAATAAATAAATAAAAATCACTGTTAGCATGACTTTGAAGCATTATCAACCACCAGTTAACTTAATGTTTTAAATTGCGCTTACACGTCCTAATGGTATAATTTTACCATATGCCTTATATATAAATTAAATTTTGTGTTTGATTTTCCTTTTGTAATGTTATTAATGAAACTGTTAGAATGTTTTTATTATCTGTGTTTTCTTTTTACCTCAAAATTATACATGCTGATAAAATAAATTCAAATTGCCACAAATTGGAATTATTGAAATTGAAAATTTTATAAACACGTAGTTATTAGGTCGCTGTCACCACTTGCGGGGCAAATTTTGTGACTCAAGATTTATCATTCTGGTCTGAGAAACTATTATAATAAATATATTACAACTTATTTAAATATTTTGCATGAATTATTATATTTAATTTAATGGTTAAAAAATATTAATAATTGAAAATGATTATTATGATTTGTCGAGTTTTGCCGTCTTTTCCTTTTTCTCTCTCACACCCTTTGACTCTGTTAATCAATCCTTCTCCGTTAAGATTCTTCTCGCACTTCTCTTTCCCCCGTCGTTCTTATTATCCCCCTCTTTCCCCCTTCCTTCTTCTCATTCTCAACCTCAATAAGGTACTATTTCTATTTCCTTCTAACTCTCTATTTTCTTATTTTAATTTTATTTCTCATTATTTGATCGAATTTCGTTACAGCAACTAATTTCGGCTATTTATAACCCTACTTTGTTTAATTTGCAACCTGTATTTTTTCGTTTTTTCGGTTTCTACTTATATGCACAATTTCCTTCCAGCCACGACCCAGCGTTTCAATTCTTTCCCCTTTAAATTTTCTAGGATTCGAACGGAATCTTAATCGTTTTCTCTTTTTTGTTTCTCTTTCTTTTTCCGGGAAATTCCGGCAGGTTCCAAGACTTTTCCGATTCCTCGAAGAAGAAAGAGACAATAAAAGACCTAAATCGACAGATCCGGACAAAGAACCATGGCGGAAGAACACCGATGCGAGACTCCGGAAGGTCACCGTCTCTGCGCCAACAACTGCGGCTTCTTCGGTAGCTCTGCTACCATGAACCTCTGCTCCAAATGCTACGGCGCGATCCGTTTGAAGGAGCAGGACGACGCGTCGACCAAATCCGCCATCGAAACCGCGCTCTCTTCCTCCGCGAAGACGCCGCTGTCCACGGCGCCTCCGGCGGCGATTGATGTCCTTCTGGAAGCATCGCCTCCGCCTCCGCTTCCTGCAGAAGCTGCGGTCGCGGTTCCGGTCCAGGTCGCGGTGGCGACGAGTTCTTCATCCTCAGGTTCGGCGCAACCGAACCGGTGTGCCGCGTGTCGGAAGCGCGTGGGGTTGACTGGGTTCAAGTGCAGGTGCGGAGTCACGTTTTGCGGGACCCACAGGTATCCGGAGAAGCACGCGTGCGGGTTCGACTTTAAGACGGTGGGGCGAGAGGAGATTGCTCGGGCTAACCCCGTGATCAAAGCAGAGAAGCTGCGGAGGATATGATTCGATCTCATCCGTCCGATGGGACCGGAGTTTGGTGATTTGATAACAACCGTCCACGTGTACTGCGAGCGAGGGAGAGAGATGTCGTTATGTATAATGTTATGAATATGATGATGATGATGATCTGTCTTCTAATTTAAGATAAAACTTAAAAAGTCGGTTTGTCTCGTGTAGAAGGGATTGAAATGAATAAGTCATGTTTTAATTTGGCTTTGTAAAAGGGAGAAAAAGAAAAACAGCACTGAGATTAAAATTTGTAGGTCCACCACCGTCTGGGGTAGTTGAAATGATTTGTGATTAGAGTCTCCGAGCAGCGCAGTGCGGTGGAGCGTTTTATTGTGCTTTCGGTAATGAATGTGAAAGTGAACTTGTCGTACTCGCGCTGTACCAATATTCGTTCTTTACTCTCCACGATTGTATGGTATTTTTCCCTTCCTCAATCATTTGTATGCATCATTCTATGCTCTGTTCTATTCTTTTTTCAGAACATGAGATAATAACGGTGTTGATCTTGGACAAAGTTTTAGATAAATTTAATTAATATGTTTATAAATGAATTAAGTCATTTTTCCTATCAAGTTCGTTGATATTTTAAACTGATGATCTTAGTGTTTCATCTTTCTGATTTTTAATTTTATTAGGTTTGTTTCCTTTTGTGTGTAAACTCAACTTAATTCATATGATGTCGACTTAAGTTGGTTGCGTTTTAATTTTAACTTTTTCTACAATCGAGTATTTAACAATACTTTATAGATGACAGGTAATTATAGAAAAAAAGAAAAAGTGTTTTTTTTTACTGTATGAACTAAGAATCAAAGAAAAATAATAAAAAATAAGGCTTTTAGCTTACATAATAAATTATTAGTTGTTTATATTTATTGAATATTTGAAATTTAGAGTTACATATTCTTGAATAAAAATAAAATAAAATAAAAGAAAAATAAAATTGTATAAAATAAATAAATAAAAATAAAAAAAGGAAAATAAAAATTATTAAATGAGTGTTTCAAAAGTAATTTAATTTGATAAAATTGAGATTAGGATTTCTTGAAATGGTGAAAGAAGAGTTATCAAACACCAAAATAAACAATGAAAAAAGCTTGTAGGTTAAATAATAATTTAAGGAAATTTAGTTAGAATGAAGATGATGTATTAAAAAGATGAGGTAATATCAAAACCCTTATTCGATTTATACAAACATTTTCCTACAAGTTCAAATAAAATAATACTTGTAAGTGTTATCTTCCATATCTTTTCTTGTTTGATTTTATTAGAGATATTGTTACAAACTTTTATTGTTTGAATGGTAATTGTTCAAAGAGAAAGAGAAATATGTGAAAGTTATATTAATTATTTTGTAAGGAAGGCTAAATGAACTTTGTCACAATTAATTTATGTTCAATTTTCATTGAGATATCGCTGAGAGGAAAATTATGACAAGTTACGATAATTGTCTTGTTGGGGGGAACAAGTTAGTCAAGTTTCGATTAAAACATGTGTTGATATTGAAGATTCAATCAATTTTGGTTGAGTTGCTTTGATGATCCAAGCCATTTAGATTTGATGATGGGTGCCTTAAGGAGTTGATCTTGTAGTTAATCTTTGTCAAGTTATAATTCTTAGGTTTATATTGTGTCTGAGTGAATATATGATGCTTGATCTAGATAGTCCACATCCTAAATCTTTGTTTTTTGCTCCATATAGATTTTAATATGTTGAAATGTTCATAACCTTGCCAGAAACAATAGCGCAAAATATCGATAGACTAAATTAGAGTTTTAATCGATTAAAATCCTGGAGTTTTTGTTTAAAATCAAATTTGTTTTGTTTCAACCAATTGAAATATGAATAAATCAAATTCAAACCACTAAAACGGTCATTTTAAGTGATTTTAATTTATTGAAATGAAAATTAATCAATTAAAAAAATTACAATAATGGATTTTGCACTATTTCAATTGATTGGAACAAATTTTAACCTATTCAAAATTGATTTCAATATTTTAAGATCTATAAGAGAAATTAAAATAATTTTTTCATATATGATTTTTATACATCTCAAACACTTCTTTGAAAAGCAAAAGATATTTCTTGAACCTTTTGTCAAATATTTTCTATAGAGTAAGATTTAAGTGTTTCTTCTTGCTATTTTTGTGAATCACCTATCATTACTTCTAGAGGAGAATAATCTTTTGCACTTCATTGTCTGGCTGATTATAATCCATTTTCATTCCTCTAATTTTGTAATTGGTTTCTTGACTTGGGTTGCAAAGATGACTTTCTTGTGACAAGGTTTCATAAGAGGTTAGAAAATATCTATAAGGTTCAAGATATTGTGTTGGGTTTTATTTCTTGTCTTTCTTATAGGGTGTTTGCAAAAGCTTGATTTTAGTGAATTATCTTCATTAGGATGATTAAACAACTAGATGTAGCTTTCTTTGGAAAGTAAACCAATATAAATCTTTGATGTTTTTCTTGTTGCTATCTATATAGATAATTAATATTATCATGCTTTTTATTTTTTATTTTATTGTTAGTTTATTATTATCTTTTAAGATATTTCATGTTTTATTTAAAATTTTTTAGAAAAGATAACTATTTTGTTTACCTATTTATATTTTGCAGATAAGTGGAAATACCAAAGAAATTAAGAAGAATATCAACATAATTTAATTATCAAAGTTATCACCAAGATGAGATATTGATAAAGTTGGTTACTCTAATACAAAATCAAGTACAAAGCTGTAGATCTAGTCCAGTTCAAAAAATCTATAAATAAGGGGGTCTGACATAGGTCAAAACACACTTTTGGGGAGAAGGACACTTGACCTAAAAGGAAAGAAGGTAGAAGCATATTCTGAAGGCTGGAGGTATTCAACTTCATCATTATTCTAGTACTCAAAATAGTTAGGAGTAGTTAACTCCTTCATTCACGGGGGTTGGGTGTTATGTATTCTTAACTCCTTGTGAGTTAAGCTATTCAATATAATTATTTTCTATCACTCTTGTGTTCTGTTCTTGTTTTAACTGCATATTATAGATTGATTGCATATGTGGGAGCACCCGCGGAATGACGGATAGTTTGGAAAACCTGATTATGATAGAACAACTAAGAGATTTCACATGCTAAACATAGATGTTGAACATTTAGTCATTCATAATATCAAGAAACTTATAACAAAAATTTTTAGACACATGATTTTTATTATTCATGTTCAGATTTGTCGGTAAGACATTACGGTTTGTTAGAAAAGGTGTAAATGCTAGAGAAGAAATTAGAAGTATATTGTTTGAGATTTTTACTTTGAATTGAATCATGAAGCTTTTATCATATATTTTCTTAAATCAAATTAGTTATTTTTATTGTGTGAATTTTATTGCTTTCTTAGCTTTAGACTTATTTCTCATTCATCAAAATTTTTCCTTGTTTGAAAATTCTTAACCTTCATTAGTAAATAAACATAATTTTTCTTAAACCACATTAGTCTCTTGAGAAACGATACTTGAACTTTTCACTTTATTACTTTGCAATTTGGTACACTTGCATATTTAATTCTAAAATATATTGCTAACTTATTTTGAATATAAAGAAATTGATAAAACATTTAAAAACCTTGATCAAACATTTCTTTTTGGGGTTGATTAATTTCTCAGAAAAATTGTAGTATGTTTTAAGATTTTAAAAAATTGAAATAATAAAGTGTGGAAATCATGGAAAATACACATAAAGAAAAGGTTGAATTATGTATTTAAGATTTTTGAAATATTTCGCAAAGTATCATTTAATAAGAGTAGTCAAATGAAGTTTAATATTGGATAGACGTATTATCAAGTAGTTTCTTGAATGAGCTACGTTTGATGAAGCTCATCTGATGCAACTTTAAAAGGACAAATGTACGATATTTTTTTTAAACTTGTTTTCAAAAAATTCTTCTTTTATTAGTTGTAGATAAAAGAGGAGGTTGACTAAAACCAAGAGAGCAACCCTTTGATTTCTTTCCCTCCAGACTTGTTCTATGCTAACTCTTGAGGAATATGGTCTGGCGAAGATGCAAACCATTGCTTCTCACATTGCCATGCACACTTCAATCTTATGGTACCTTGATCAATCCTTACAACAACACTCCAACCGCCACTCAAACAATTGTTCTGGGTCTGGTCACAATCACAGCAATCACAGTCGCTTTGGTGGACATAATCAAAATAGTGAATTTCGCTCAATGGTTCATTTGGTTCGTCTGCTTGTCCTACTATAGCTCTTTCTCCATCATGGCAATCACCTCAATCTATTCCTTGGAATCCCTGGGGTTGGACTCCCCTTCCTTAGGGCATGTCTCCTTGTCCTTATTCCACATCTCAATGGACTCACCACACAAGACCTTCGAAGCAAGCCAACATTCTGGGCCAATGTCCTTAGGCCCACACCACCACAACTTCACCACTACCCATCGACATTGATGTTGCTATGTGCACCATATCCATGACACCTCTTGACACCACGTGGTACATGGACATTAGAGTCTTGTCTCAAGCAGTGACACCACAAGGGAATATCACATCTTATTCTAATTTAAGTTGTTGCTAGTGGTCAAGGTATTCCAATTCAGGGTTCCAATCATATAATCTTTCCTACATCAAATCTCCATAAACCTCTTAACCTTAACCATGTCTTGCACACATCGCATATTATAAAAAAATTAATTTCTGTGTGACAATTCACTATTGATAATAATGTTTATGTTTCCTTTGACCCTTTTGGTTTCTACCTTACTGATTTTAAGACGGGGATCCCTCTTATGAGATGTGACATAAGATTTCATCAATCCCACTCCTTTTGGTGGTCTAGCTTCTATGTCTAGCATAACTGTCTTGGTCATCCTAGTTCTTTTGTTTTGAAGTATCTTTGTAGTAATAAGTTCATTTCCACTAAAAATTTGAATTTAAAAACTATTTATGATTCGTGTGTGTTTGGCAAACATGTTAAATTGCCTTTTATGTCATCTAATAATGCTAGTTTTATGCCTTTTGATATTTTTTACATTAATCTTTGAACATCACCTACTTTAAGTTCCTTTGGTATCTCTATTATATTTTGTTTATGGATGATTACTCTGACTTCATATAGACGTTTCCTCTAGGTAATAAATCTCAATTTTTTGAAAAGTTCACATCCTCCACTAATCAAATCCAAACACAAGTTTCGCACAAAGTTAAATGTTTTCAATGTGATAATGGGCGTGAGTAGGACAATGTATTATTTCCTCGATTTTTGTGATCATAATGGTCTTGTTTTCCGGTTCTCTTCCCCCCATACTTCTTTTCAAAATGACAAAACAAAACATAAAATTTGAACCATTAAAAACATGATTCAAACTCTCCTTGCTCATTCGTCCGTTCCTCCTTCATTTTGCATCATGCCCTTCAAATGGTCAATGATCTCCTTAATAATATACTTCCTTAGAAGGCCTTGTCTAATCAGTCTTCCACTCAACTTCTATATCATCGTGATCCCTCTTATACACATTTACGATTCTTTGGTTGCCTTTGTTATCCTTTTTCCCCTCTCCTACCATTAACAAACTACAACCATAATGGATTATGTGTGTTTTCCTAGGCTATCCTCTTAATCACAAAGGTTATAAATGTTTCGATTTGTCCGACGTGACATGTAATTTTATATGAAACACAATTTCCTTTTGCCCATATGCCTTCCTCCCTTATTTCTATTTATGACAATTTCATTGATGACATGCATACATCCCTCCATTGTTCATCCCTGGCCCAACCCTAACCCAGAGCATTTACCTAAAGCACAACTTGTAAGATTACCCTCCCTTTCATCCAGCACACCAACCTCTACGAACAACTTATCTACCTCTCCTACTTCAGACCAACTTGCCCTGCCTCTGAACCTTACCCCATCATCATGACACGCCCCTTTTACTAGGATTATGACCACTCGTAGCATGACCAGTGTCTACGAACCCAGAAAACTATTTAACCTTTGTGTTCCAATTGTTGACCCGATAATATCACCTCTTCCCAAAAATCCAAACCTTGCTTTCTCAGATCCTAATTGGATATCTGTCATGGAGTTTGAATTTGATGCTCTAATTAAAAATAATACGTGGGATTTTGTTCCGTAACATTGTCATGTTAATATCATTCGATGTATGTTTATTTTTAGACATAAAAAGAAATTTGATTATTGTTTTGAGCGTTACAAAGCTCGTCTTGTAGGTGATGACATGTCTCAATTGTAGGTGTGGATTGTGATGAGACATTTAGTCCTGTGGTGAAACCCATGACCATTCACATGGTTCTTACCATTGCTCTCTCCAAATCCTGGCTAATTCATTAGTTGGATGTTTAAAATGTCTTTCTCCATGGTGATCTACATGAAACTGTATACATGCATCAGTCGTTCGGTTTCCGTGATCCCCTTCACCCTGATCATGGTTTTCACCTAAGGAAATCTCTTTATGGTCTAAAACAATTGTCTCATGCCTGGTACTAGAGCACCTATGTTAGTGACATCATTGCACGCGTCGACATGACCTCTTGCAATCCTTCTACTACTTCGATTGATACTAAGTAGAAGCTTAGTACATCCTGACACATTGTATGAGGATCCCACTATGTATTCGAGTCTTGTCGACACCCTACAATATCTCACCTTCACCCGCCTAGACCTTTCATATGTTGTTCAACAAGTATGTCTTCACATGCATGCCCACTACACTGAGCACATGCTAGCATTGAAAAACATTTTACGATATGTTTAGTGTACCTTATAGTATGGTTTGCATCTCTATCTAACCTCTATTGAGAAACTTATTTTTTACTTTGATGTTGATTGGGGTGGATATGCTAACACAAGATGCTCCACATCTGGTTACTGTGTGTTTCTTGGTGACAACCTCATCTCCTGGTCTTCAAAGTGCCAACATACTCTCTCGTTCTAGTGCAGCGATTGAATACTAAAGTGTTGCAAATATTGTTGCTTAATCTTGTTGGCTTCGCAATCTCCTACTAGAGCTTCATTTTCCTCTCCCTCAGGTTACTTTGGTATACTATGATAACGTTAGTGCCATTTATCTATCCGGTAATCATGTGCAACATCAACACATAAAATGTATTGAGATTGATATTCACCTTAATCTAGAAATGGTAGCATGTGGTCAGACACAAGTTCTTCATGTCCCTTTCCGTCACTAGATCACTGACATCTTCACCAAAGGCATACCTCAAGTTCTTTTTGATGATTTCTAGACCAGTCTAAGCTTAATGAATCTCTTGCTTAGATTGTAGGGTGTGATAGAATCCAAATTATTCTTCTGAAATTAAGCCAATTCGCAATTGATCTCATGTAATTAAGCTAATCAAATCCTTGTAATTAGGTTATTAAATATTATGTAAGGTTTAATTATGTCTTTGATCCCCATTTTGGAGTCAAAATCTCAAAATGGTACCCAAATTTTTAAAAGTTTCAAATTGGTCCCATTTTTTGTTAAAACGTCTCACGTTTGCCCTTTCTGTTAAGTCAAGGTTGACGCCGTTAGAGGGAGTGCCATGTGTCAGTTTCTCAATTTTTTGAATTTTTTTATTATTTATTTTTTGAATATTTTTTTTTTGAATTTAAAAAAAAAATCAAAAAATTACCACGTGTCAAGCTGTCATCGTGCCACGTGGCAGTGACAGAGTGATGTGACAGTGACAGTGATACGTGTCAGTATTATGCCAGGTGTCATTTTCTTAGTCTCAATTTGGTCCATTTATTTTAATTTGTCTTAATTTAGTCTCAATTTTTGTAAAAATTAGCAATTTTGTCCCTCTTCAAATTGAAACAAAAATTAATTTTATATAAATGTTATACAAATATTTTTATTAAATTTGATATTTTTATTTAAATTTATATTTTTATTATATATTTTTAACATAGCTAAGTTTATTTAAAATTATGTTTCACATTCAACTTTACTTAAAATTGTTTTCAAATTTTAAATTTATATGTGTTTTATTGTTACATGAACTAGTTAATTTATGAATTTTTTTCTATTAACATTATTTTCTATTAACAACAATTAAACCATTTTAAATAAAGTTCAATGTAAAATATTAATTAAATGAACTTAATTTGGTTAAAAATATTTACTTGAAATATCAAGTTTGATGGAAATATTTGTGTACATTTATATAGAAATTAAATTTGATTTCAATTTGGAGAGGGACAAAATTGCTCATTTTTACAAAAATTGAGACTAAATTAAAATAAAGGGACCAAATTGAGCCTAAGGAAATGACACCTGGCGTAATACTGACACGTGTCACTGTCACTGTCACATACTCTGTCACTGCCACGTGGCACGATGATAGTTTGACACGTGACAATTTTTTTTTATTTTTTTAAAAATATCCAAAAAAAAATTAAAATAAAAAAATTAAAAAATAATAAAAAATTCAAAAAATTGAGAAACTGACACGTGACACTCTCTCTAACGGTGTCAACCTTGACTTAATGGAAAGGGCAAACGTGAGACGTTTTAACAAAAAAGGAGACCAATTTGAGACTTTTAAAAATTTGGATACCATTTTGAGATTTTGACTCCAAAATGGGACCAAAAACATAATTAAACCTTGAATTTAACACCTGCATGAACCCTTAAAACACTAAAAGAAATCCTCAATTAGAAATCAATATTAAAAATCAGAATATTTAGTTATTATAATAGTCAATTTAAATATCAATTTACAAAATAAAAAATTATTGGTTACTAAAATAATTAATGTTATAAATAAAAAAATTATAATTAATCATTAATTAATTAAAAATTAATTTAGAAACTAAATCATTTTGATAGATAAAATTTAGATAAATAATTTTTAGTGACTAACTTTCTTTAGTAATCAAAACCACGATAATTAATTTTAAAGATCAATTTAATTATCAATTTTAAATTTTTATTCATAATAGTGGCTTTTTTAATAATCAATTATTTAGTAAATTAGTATCTAAAAATTAATTAATATAATTACTAATAATCATTATTACTAAAATTTGTCACTTTTAAGAAGTTTTCCTGTATTCAAAGTTATTTATCAAAAATAATTTAAAATAAAAACACTTTATTGTACAAAATATTTAGACTATATTAAATATCTTACTTTTTTTAATATAAGTAGTGTGAATGACCTAACGGTTTAATCACTTTTTTAAACCTAATGCCTCTGTTCGGTCCCATTCTTTTCTAAAAATGACGTAAAGTGAAGTTTATGTATGCTCTACCACAGGGCTACTACGATTCAATGGGAAACAAAAAATCTTAAAAATTACAAAAGTCCAACTATTTCCACTGCAAACTTCAAACCTCAACTTTATTTTTTTCCCCCAACGCGTGGAAAACTTGATCCTTTCGAGATAACTATTGTTTTAGAACTAATTTCCAGTATTGGATAATGTCTGCTACAACAACCAATTCTTATTCATTTTAAGAATCATTACTTGATTATTAATCTATCATTAACCTAAAAAATTCAATTACTTAATCACGAACGGTTCGAAGAATGTAATGTGAGCATAATGCATTAAAGTTACAAACTTTTCTGTAAGAAATGTTTAACTACATTAATTCTTAATCTTATCATCATGCACACATTGTATGTAAAAGGACTTAATTAATGATGGATATAGCAGAAAAGTCCACTGCAAAACCCGGGAAAAATTTAGGCATAAACGGAGCAAAATTCAATGATTTGAAAAGGTGGAACTTAATGGCAAAAAACTTTGATTATAACAAGTTTATCTTTTTTCCCTTGTGTTCAACGAGCTGAACGGTCCTCCACCAACCTTGCCCCACCCATTACATCTCGTGCAAACATGCAGACACAGACATGTATACATAAATTTCTGCAAACAAAACAAAACAAACACTTGGTTTTTGTTTGGTTTGGTTTGGTTTCTTACACAGACTTTCGTGAATAAATTATAAAACGCCATCGTCATTAGGTGTTAGTTAAGAAAGTAGATAGCACGGTCTCACCGTGGTGGCAGCAACCCCAATAACTCTGTCCAAACGCACCGTTTCTGTCCAAATCACTGCCACTTGTCACCACCAACACAAACACCCGCGTATTTCTTACGTCATTATTACGTAGGATACTGTATTTAAACTGAATTTTGGTATGCACTTTAGTAACAATGGTGTGGGCCATGTGCATGTTGTCCTGAACTAGAATTCTAGAACTCAAAAACTGGACCCCTAAGTGCTGACCGGCACACACATTCCAGAGAATGTGATTATTTATACCGTTTCATTGAACGCGTCAATGGGGTTAACTGTGTAAAGTGTTAATTTTATCCAGCATTTGGTTCAGAAATTTACATGGGTAGTGCAGACCAGGTGTTTGTCAAAATGTATGCATGCATTTTGTTGAATATAATGGTTTAAATGAAATAATAACTAATGAAAAGAAGACGTGTGGCACGTATTAATGAGCAATTACTGCGTGGTTTAAGCAGTTTAATTGGAGTATGACTTTTTTTGCGTTGGAAAGAAGTACCATGACTACTGACTAGGGTCCAAAAAAGCTGGAGGGTGAATAAGACATGACTGTCACCCTTTCTTTTTTCTTTTACTCATCAGGAAAAGTCACTTTACTAGACCTAAGCAAGTTAGGCATAATATAATGTTTTTTTCTATGGAAAATATGTGCTAGAATTGCTTCCATGTGGAAGGGTCTAGGTCTAACTTAACTTGCATTGCAGTGATTGTTATTATTATTATTATTATTACTTGATGGTGTTAAAGTGAAAGGAAATGAAAAAAAAAAGGAAGGAACAAGCAGAATATATAAAAAACGGTTTTGTCAAACTTGGTAAGAGTTTTCATACAATAAGCCAAAGGAGGCATCATAATCGCAACACCTAACAAGAGAAGTGAGAAAAGAAGAGAGAGCGCAGCCAGTTTTAACGAATTTCATACGCTCTTGCTATCTATAAAACCCAAGTTTTGGCTCCCAAACAACCCCACGCTTCTTCACTCTTTGTCCCTCAAACACACCAAGTAGAAGCCAAACACAAGACAACAAAATATTCAGGGTCAGCAATGGAGAGTGACGCAAACACCCTCTCTTCCTCTCCCACATTCTCTCACTCCTCCAATACCCTTTCTTCTTCTTCCCCTCCCCAACTTGTCATGACCCCTTGTGCTGCATGCAAAATCCTTAGGCGAAGATGTGCTGAGAAATGTGTGTTGGCACCTTATTTCCCTCCCACCGAACCCGCCAAGTTCACCACTGCTCACAGAGTCTTCGGTGCCAGCAATATAATCAAGTTCTTACAGGTAAATAAGTGAATTTTAACCCTAACTCAACTAGTTAATTTCGACTTTCAACACATTTACACCAAGACATATACATATCTAATAGATAACGGATAGAACAATAAATCGAACAAATAATATTTTTAGCATATGTTCTAATTCATAGTTCTGATACTATGTTAGGAAACAGATTTTTATACACCTTAATGCATTGTATTGAGGATTGAAGAACTAAATTGATGACATTGTTGTTTTGGTTGGATTTGCAGGAACTTCCGGAGTGTCAGAGAGCTGATGCAGTGGCGAGCATGGTTTACGAGGCTGGTGCAAGAATAAGAGACCCTGTATATGGAAGTGCAGGTGCAATTTGCCAGCTCCAAAAGCAAGTGAATGAACTTCAAGCACAGTTAGCAAAGGCACAAGCTGAGGTTGTAAACATGCAATTCCAACAAGCCAATCTCGTGGCTCTAATTTGCATGGAAATGTCACAGACTCCACAGGAATCACCCCAACAATCCGTCGACAATTTCATCACAAGTCCTTCCCACAGCAGTGGCTATCAGAACAATCTCAGTTTCTTTGAGGATAACACCAACCTAAACTCTCTATGGGAGCCTCTTTGGACATGATTATCATGAACCAGATTTATACTAGACATTTCATAAATGTTCCCATGACATTCTCCTAAGGAGAGGTTCAAGGAATCAAGTAGAACTAATAAATTATAAAAGTAACTTTGGCAGCTATAACTCATGGGTAGGAAGATTTTGGAGAAATTAATGGTCTTGCTTTGCACAATGTTGGCAAAGTGATGGTTTTTTTTGAAACATGTAATGGTTTCAATATTGAAGAAAACAGGGGAAGTGTTATGCTTTCGTGTGTTTGTATGCACTGGTATTTTAAATCTGGAACACTTTTTTTGGTCACCTACCATAATCATTCAAAAATTGATCTCTCTCATGAATGGTTAGTTCCATGTCAAAGCAACTTTTGACCTTATGACTTTGGATTCGTTATGGTTCTACCAAAACAAAAAAATTCCTTTGTGGATATAATGTCAATCAAAACACAAATCTAGGCAATATCAAGATGGAAGACCGAACAACCACAATGCAAGAAGACAATTATTACGTTAATTAACAGTGATTTGCAACTTTATTTGACCTCTTCGACCATATTTCAATAAACTTGCTATATTAAATGAGTGATTTTTCAGAAGGGATAAACCAGAGAGGTTTAAATGAGTTAAATTTGATTGATAGATCCTTTCAATATTATTGTGTTGAGTTAAGTTGTTCAACTCTTAAACTTACATAATCCACCAACTTGGTGAATGAAAGACAAGTTGGATTGCATTGACTCGTTCGGTTGAGATTTTATTGTTAGATGTTTTAATTTTTAATGGATTGTTTGGTTATAATAATATTTTTTTTACACAGTTTGGTTAATCACTGACAATTTTTATTTATTTATTTTGCATTATTTACAGAGAAAATCCATCCCAAGAGAATTTAAGGATTTGATGGTTTAATCGTGGTATCATGTTTAGTTATGATTTATACCATTATGTTAGACTTTGACAGTATGATAAGGAGGGAAGTTTAAGCTTAACTCAATTTTACAAAATCAATTTATAAAATAAGATTTATAACTAATTTATATATTATGAAATTGTTTTATCTTAAAAAAATGTTGTTATAAATGGACAAAAAAGAGTAATATTGGTAAGAAGCATCGGAAGAAGGCAAAGGTGTGAGAAGAATAATGAAAAGATGTTTGTGGGTTATGATGGCATGTGTGTGTCTCCCATAAACGCGTTTTGGGGGCTATAATTTAAATCATGTGCTGCCCACGTGAGGTGATATTTATAAAGCAACCCAACCATACAACATTGTCAGCTGTCGGCAACTTATTGATGTGTGTGTCACTCCGGGCATCGTCGATCGTTTGGAGTGTGTGCCATCAACATTTGCTTTTTATTGACTCAAAGTGGAGACACACTCACACTACATCTGTTAAATAGTCAATTTTTAATGGTTAGCGTAAAAGTTTTTGTTTTTCCAAAACTCATTTCTTCATAAACAAACCGAACCATAAACCCTGCATGACGACAATACTATCTGCATCATATTTCCATAAGCCTGGTTTACGTCAAGTACAAGTGTCCGGTTATATGTCAAAGTAATGTAAAATTGATTTTTTATAAAAACAGAAGGAGTAGTACGTGTTTGATTTGCACGATCAATTAAAAGGAATAAGATTCATGTTAAATGAAAACCAACTAATTATTACTTTTACATTAAAAAATTAATTCGATCGAAATCAATTCTCCGACATCGAACCAAACACGTAATATTCTAAAAACTATATGTTTTTCATCACAGCCCGTGGTTTTGTCAGTTGACTCAAACGTGAGAGGTTTTACTTTTTTTCTAATTCCTGAGGAACATGAGGTGCGTCCTTTCAGTGATGTACATATTTTAATGAATGCTAACCAAATTAAGTAAACAACTTGGTTCAATTCAATAACATATCTATTAACGAAAAGTTTCTTTATCCATTTGTTTCCTGCGCAGCATTGTTAAAAGAATAAAAAGAAATGGTCATGAAGAAACAATGAAATAATATAGAAGAAGTAGTGGCATTAGGTTGAGTCTGAATGATATTGAGGTGTGTGTGTGTGTGTAAATGGAAAGAAAGAAAGCATGCACAGAGTTTGAAACCGCCAAGACGACGAAATTCCAGAAGTGAATATTTTGTTCACACATGAGTGAGATTGGTTGAAGAAATTGAAATGGTTAATTAAACTTGTATTGAATTGCATGCAGAGAAGAGAATGTGTGGTGGTTGTTGCAGAAAGGAAGATTATTAATGATATTCATATTTGGTTGTTCAGGTGGGAACGAAGACTTGGGAAAAGGGAAACAGATAATGCCATGTTTTCATCTTTTTCTCTTTAATTAATTTGCCTTTAGTTTTTGACGCGTATCTATGGATCTACCACCCACTTTTTTATTGCAATAATCAATACGCAGTCTTTTCATATATCCGTTTTCATATATATCTTCACTTTTTTTCATAAGTTCTTTATAGCTCCTAAAGGTATAAGCCATAGAACACCATCCATAAATAATGAAAAAAAGTTATTATACACTATTTCACAATCATTTGATAATTTGTACAAAAATAAAATAATTTTAATAAAAGTTAACTTATATATTTTTAAAAAAAAGAGAAAATAAATCGTTATGAAAAGTAGTATGAAATGGTAGTAAAAAAAAATGATATCAAAATACCAATGTCCATAAATAATCTCCACTTAGGTTACATTTGGACCACCCTTCTAACTCCAAATTTTACTTTAAACTTTTAAAAAATAAGATATATAGAAAAGAAAATAATTTTTTAATAATTAAATTTTAATATCATTCTCTTATAACATGATATAACATTTTTTAAGATGATTTTCTATTTTGTCATTTTTTTATTATTTTTTATATTCTAAAACCACTTAAAAAATATTACTTCAAATTATATAAAAAAGTTGTCAAAATATCATTATTCATATATAAATTTAGTTTGTCTTCAACCCAATTTCTCTTTCAAAACTTTAGATGGAAGAAAACTTTACAAAGTTTATTGTAATCGATCGATTTACTTTTTATCATTCATTGTTTTTGTTTCCAGAACGATATCAATATTTTTCTGAAAGGAAATATTGAAAATGTATTTTCTTCTTCTCTTTCTTGTAGGAATGTTTATATGACTTGAAATTAGAATTGTATTTTTTTTTTCTGGGTCAACAAGACTCCAAATTGTTTGACTCTGGTGGAAACATAATTAATATGTTATGATTTTTGAAGTTGTACATTTCAATTCTATTAAGTATGAAATAAATGTAACATTTGCTATTAAAATGTTGGCACAACTGGTTAATCTTTTGACAAGCCCATTTTATTTTACTTTGTATGTATGAACAATAATTGACTTGGGGTGTTTATTTTGTACATGTTAAACTCTCTTTTAAATAGTTTATTTAAAAAAAAAAAACATTAAGTATGAAAGTTAAAACTTATATTTAATATAATGATTGATGATATGATATTATTTTAACACATTTAAATTAAAATAACATCCATTTGTATTTTGGAAAATCTTGAAGGTTCCAAAAAAATTATAAAACGAAAAAAAAAAAGTTAAGCTCTTATTATTTTCAATGTATTTCAAAAATATATTTGTAAGTAAAGAAATAAAACTGAAAATATTATTAATGAAACTCATTTTAGTGATAGATCATATTGGATAAACCTTCCATTGTTACTCTAAGAATATTGATTAACAAAATGCTATTTTTTGACATTAAAAACAATTGTTTTGTCTTTCTATTTAGAAGTTTACAATAAGAATAATTTATCTTTTACATTACACATTGAGAATTTAACTTTGTTAAACTGTTCATATAAGTATTTTTTGTTATCATTGTCAGATATATCTTCTCCTTTGTTAATTGTATCAATTGACTCCAGTACCTACCAATTTTTTCTCATTCATCTACAAATTGATTAAATCATTTAATTACTAATATATATATATATATATATATATATATATATATATATATATTATACACACAATTTTTTATTAAAATTATTATTTTTTATATATACCAATATAATATTACACTTTTTAAAATATAATATTAATATAAGTATTGTTTACAAAATATAACATCAATAATCATGATATACCATTATAATTTGATAATATTTTTTATGTAACTTAACTTAATTTATATATAAATTATTCAAAATGCAGCATTTAATAAAATTAATATTAATTTAATTTATGCTCTTCTTTGTAAAACAAACAGAAGATTGTTTTAATCTGCGATAAATACTTCAGTCAATACTTCAGTCAAATTAATGTTATATACGGTGCTAAGAATTATAATTGTAAATTTGTATGAAAATAATTCTAGACTTCAAAAAGTTGAGGTAGTTATGTTAGCATCATCGAGGTCAAAAGGTCAATGATATACTTACATGGAAACAGATAATTTTTATTTTAAGTTAAATTATGTTTTTTTTTTTCTATTCGTGTCGGAAAATATCAATTAAGTATTTTTATGTATCTTAATTTGGATAGTATTTTAAAAAAATTGATGTAATTAGTTTTTTTTTTGTCAATACCATGTCAACAATGTTAAAGAGATGTTATATGTGAAAATTCATAGTTTTTTTAATTTATAAAAGAAATTAAAATTTTTTAGGTGTCAAGTTCACGTCGTAAGTGACAAGTGACAGTGTGATGTGATAGTGACAGTATTATGTCGTCATAGCATTAGTTTCAATTTGATCCATCTTTTTTTATTTTGTCTTAATTTAGTCTTAATAAAAATTGAACAATTTCATCTATTTTCAAATTAAAACAAATTTAATTTTTATATAGATAATATAAAAATATATTTATTAAATTTAATATTTTTAACAATATTAATTTTTATTTAAATTTTTATTTTACATTAAATTTTATTTAAAATTATTTTAAAGATGTTAATACTAAGTAATGTTAATGAAAAAATAATTTAAAATTAATTTCAACTAATATGAAAAATGTTTATCAATTGCATTTCATAAAATAAAATAAATTTATCAGCTCTTTCAACTCTTCTAAAATTTATATTTTATATTGAACTTTATTTGTATTAATATTTTATTACATTATACACTAATATTATTTTTTTTGAATTTTTATTTTAAATAATTGTAGATTTTTAAAATGTATAAAATTCAATAATTTATATACAAGTTTTTGAGTTTGTTTAAAAATAATAACTATATGAATTCAAATGTAAAATTTTAAATAATTTAAATTTTTTTTATAACATTTTAAATAAATAAATTTGAAAATTGAAATTTTTTTTAATTAAAGTTCAGTATGAAATATAAATTTAAATAAACTTAATGTTGTTAAAAATATTTAATAAACATGTTAATTTTAATGAAAATATTTATATAAAAATTAAATTTGGTTTCAATTTGGAAGGGGTGACATTTTTTTCTAAAAAAAAAGACATAAATTGAGATAAATTAAAAATACAATAACCAAATTGAAACGGACTCAAAGAGTAACATCTAGCGTGACAATGTCATGTGACATTTTCACTGTCACGTCATATTATCAGTGTCACTTGACAGAATATTAGCTTGACACATGAGAATTTTTTTAATAAAAAAATAAAATTAAAAAAATTACTAACACGTCTTTAATGTTGTTAGTACACTACTAACAAAAATAACCTAATTGAATCAAGTTTTTCAAAATATGAACCAAATTAAAACCCGTGTTTGGACTAAATTGATTTCCACAAAAAATAACGAGCAAAGCATAATTTATCTTTTGAAAATAAGTTGACAATTAAAATGAATGGGGATAAAGAGGTATTTTCACAAAATAAATAAACATGAGAGCTTAACCATCCAGATCGTTGGCCCATAACTTTGGCCAATTTCTTTTCAACATCCATACTTTCTTCTGCACCTTTCCTTTTTTCACGCATAACGAAACTGCACATTATAATATCCATTATAATTCAGGAATACTTTTTATTGTGTAATTTTAAATTTAAAAAAGTAATTTTGATTGTACAACTTAAAATTTATTATAAATTATATAATTTGAAATATATTTATGTTTTGATCCCAAATTTATCGACGGTCATTGTTAGGATCAATTATTGTGTATTTGAAGTATTGTCGTTTTTGAAACTTGAAATATCAGTCACGATTTTATTTTTAAAAGACATTGAATATTTAAATTCCTTTTAAAATTGATTTCTAAACTATACGAGACTAATAGGTGTATGAAAACAATTTAAAAATTTAAAAATATACTCTAAATTACATAAGAAATACGCTAGATAGTATAATTTATAATATATTATTAAATTGTACAGTCTAACAATACATTGTGGATTGTATAACTTTAAATATATTATCTGAAAGTATATTTAAGATCGTATAATTTAAAATATATATTTGAATTGTATAATATGAGAATATATTTCAGATTATATAAATTATAATACACAATTTAAAAATATGAAAATTTGAAAAGTATTTTCATATCTAAAAATATATTATAGATTACGTAATCTTCAATTTGGAAATGTATTTTATATTATATATTTTTAGAATACATTTATAAATTATGCAATCCGAACATAATTATAGAGTATACTATTCAAAATGCATTTTCGAATTCAATGATGTGATTGTATTAACTGAAATATGTTTATAAAGGCTGCAATATGAAAATATGAGTTATGTGCGTAGTTTAAACTTTTCTAACACCTCATGGAGGTTATCTAATTTTTTGTTATATTATTTGATAAAAGAAATATAATGTTTTGAACAAAAATTGAGAAACTAACCTATGTACACTGACTAATCACTAATTTTTAATTAATTTGAATAAGTTTTTTTTTTTGTGTAATACCAAAATAATTATACACAGTTTACACATTTAGCTTAAATATCTATAATATTCAATAAAGGTTGGATTGTGTTATCTCAAATATGTTTCTAAATTCCACAATTTGAAAACTTGAATTATGGGTAATTTAGATTTTTCCAAATACCTCATTGGAGGTACACGAAGAAAGCATAGGATGGATGGAGAAATTATCTAACTTTTTTTGTCATATTAATAAAAAAATAATAATGTTCTCAACAAAAAGATTGAGAATTTAACCTATATACACTTGCTAATCACTAATTTTAGAGTGGATCAGAATAATTTATTTTTCTTTGTTTTGTGTAACACTAAAAATAATTATATATTCAATAAGAGATTTGTATTGTCAAAGTAATTCAAAATGTTAACATACGCATGCATACATTTTTTTTTTTCATACAAACAGTTAATTCATTCGCTAGTGTATATTTTCTTTTCTTTCTTGTAGGAATTGAAATATAGTTTGAAATTAGAATCGTATTTTCTTTTTTCTCACTCAACAAGATTCCAAATTGTTGACTTTGCGTGGAAACCCAATTAATATATTGTGAATTTTGAAGATGTACATTGTTTCTATTCAATTAAGTATAAAATCAGTGTAACAATTGTTATTTTGACAAACCCATCTTGTTATACTTTGTATATATGAACAATGATTGACGTGCGGAATTTATATCTTAAACTCTCTTTTTAATAGTCTATACGAATAGGAAGTTAATAATTGAGGTTAATTATTTTATAAATTTTGTTACGGATTAATTTGTAATTTTTTTTACTTTTATATTTGATGTCTCTCTTTTTTGTACCTCCATCTCTTACTCTCTTCCTCTTTCTATCTCAATTTTCATCATCAATCTCTTATTATTCTTAAAAATAAATTACGCTAAGACAAGATTGAGGAGTTAAGAAACATTTTGGACTAAATAATTTTTCTTTTGAGTAAATTCATTTTATACCCCATTTTTTTTGAAGCAATATGTTTTATTTGTTAGAGATTATAAAATCATGCTCTAATTGTTTATCAAACTCTTTTTTGTGTAAATAAAGCTATTTTAGGCATTGAAGTTAGGTAAGGAAAAAGAAATATTAATAATATATTTTAAGGTAAATGATACTAATCATTTAGCAGTTGTTAATTTTCTTAAAATATTGAGTCTTGGTTTTAAGATTTAATCGGGGATATTTATAATTTTATCATTTCCTACAAAAGACGGAGGCTGAATTTTGAGCAAGCACTATAATCATCTATATTGAAAGGGATATTGCAACAAATTTTAATTCTGATTAAATTATTGAAGATTTTAAGTTATTAAAAGAGCATAAAAGTAACTTTTTGCTTGTTTAAATATATTATTGTTGATGATAAACTTTATGTACACTTTCATATATATATATATATATATATATATATATATTATTCATATGTTTTGGATTATAATATCATGTGTGATTGTTTTGAACAGAGAAAATGATGTCACAAAATGAAAACTTTTTTGAATTAGAAAAAATAATTTATATATAAAAAAGAAAATGTGTCCCCCTAAAATTTGTGTCCAAGTTCTGTCACTACACAAAAGTATTTTTTATTATGCTAAGTTTTTGCAATTCGGTCAGGCTATGTTGTTTGTAATTTGTGGTTTGATAGTAATTTTGTATTTTTGTGGTTTTGGTTTGTATTTGGAGTTTAACATCATTTTGGATTGTATTAAAGTTTATTTATATTTTAATCATTTTTTTTTCTGAGCGAAGAAAAAAAAATTAATTTTTTTTAATTAAGTGATCCAATGAGTCAATCCGCTTAATCCACAAACCCGTAGTGGGGCAAGTCGAGTTCGAATATTTTTGACTCACTAACAAATGAGTCAGGTTGGATCAACTCATTAAGTTACCAATTCATGATGGCTGGAACAAAACAAGTCGAGTGGCCCAAGCCGAGTGGCCCGTTTTGACATTTCTAAATAAATCTTCTACTGGTACTCTAAAAATATTAATTAATAAAAATCTTTTTTATTTTTTTTAATTTGTCTTTTTATTTAGAGGTTGAAAATAAGATTACTTATTACCTTTTTAATTACTCATTTCGAATTCAATTTTGTTAAATTATTCATATATATATATATATATATATATATATATTTGTCTAAATATATATGTCTAAATATACTCATGATCATACACTTTCAAAACTGTCACAAGTTTCCGTCCCTCTAAAAACCTAAAAGATTTGATGGTCATCACAAATATCCTTCATCCAAGATTTAATTTTAGTTAAATAGGACATCAAATGATGTCGAAGTTCAGTTACCATTACTGGTTGATCTATCAATGTTGTTACTTTATCTGTCAATGTTTTTACTTGACCATTCACTGTTGTTACTTGACTATTCAAGAACTCAATTTCCAGTGCGTAACATAATTATATAGGAGGTATAGACAGAGAATGTTTTGGGGTATTCAAGAACTCATTGTCTGAGAGGTTGAAACAAGAACTGTCTAAGAGGTTATGAGAAACATTAACATGAACAATCTAAGAGATTGAAAAGGTTATAGTAGAAACAATCACAGAGGATGAAGGAACATCAGGGGAACTAAGAGAATCAAAAATCTGTTGTCTCTTAGACGTTAATATCTCCAACTCATCCATCCTTTTGTACTCCCTAATTTGTAATGGTAATACTTTCCACTTTTTAACCTCTCATAATTTTAAAAATAAGGTTTCATTTTTTAATTTCTTAAATTTTTAGATTAGTAGTGTTAGTTCTAATCTTTAAAATTTTCATTCCAATTTTAAACTAATTGTAACATTAAATAAAAAATATTTAATAAATATTTTAATTTTAATAAAAAAATTATAACATTTATATAAAAATTAAATTTGATCTCAATTTGGAGAGAGACAAAATTGTTCCATTTAGAAAAAATGGATTAAATTAAATAAAAATAACTAATATAAAGACCAAACTGAATATAAAACGTTAATTTTGACATATGACATACTACTAGGTTGACATATAAATCTTTTTTCAAAAATTAAAAATAATTAAAAAATAAAATAAAATAAAAATAAATAATAAAAAAATCCGGAAGTGTGTAATTTAAAGTATAATATTAATATAAGTGATAAGATTACGTTGTTATTGTTTAACAAAATGTAACATCAATGATCATGATGATATAACATTATAGATTGATAGTTGGTGGTATAATCTATTTTATTTCATATATAAAATATTAAAATTATAAGAGTTTTAGTAAAAGTTATATAAATTTAATTTGATTCCTCTTCTTTATAAAATATAATGAAAGTTTTTTATTCTTCGATGAATACTTGATAAGAAAATTATCAAACACAACCCAGATCATGACATTACTTTATTAAGAATTATAATTTTCAAAATTATTGTATCAAAATAATTATAGACTCCAAAAAGTTGACTCTAGCTATGCGTAATCATCAAACCAGAGAAAGACCTTTGTTTGGGGAAAAAGAGGATTTTTTTCTCGAAATAAATAAACAAGGGCTTAACCACCCCCCAATATTGGCCCAATACTTTGGTAAATTTTTTCAACACCCATACTTTCCAAAAGATCAAATTATAATTATCCATATTTAGAGTCTGCATGTCTAATTAAAAACGATCAGAATGATCATATTTATATATACATGATTGGCCTAATATTCTCTTAAATAAATATTTCCCTAGCTGCAATAAATGTCTCAACAATATATTCCTCTACAAAGAATTTTATTATTTTGTATTGCTTCATGTATCCATTTCAATATTTTAATATTGAAGGCCTGTTAAAAGCAGAGATTTTCAAGCATAGACTATGTCTGTCCTTCATCGAATTTTTTTCTCAACTTAAACATACGTCTACTATATATATATATATATATACCTGATACATGGTCAGAAAATTCATTCAGACCCTACATGGCCGACACGTGTCTCGTGCATATCTCTCTCTCTATAAATTCTCTTCATCAAGCAATCACAATGCATCCAAAAGAACTCACTGAGGTTGATTAACAATGGGAAGCAGTGCGACCCTTTTGGTGTTATTGTTCGTTCTTGGTAATGGCGTGGCAGTAACAATGGGGCGGTTCTTGAGAACAGAGGTGGAAGTCATAGAAGAGGATCTTGACGAAGAGTTCTTCTTCATGAAGAAATCGGAGATCGTGGTCAACACCAGCGCTGGGAAGATTGAAGTGTTTCATGGAGTTCCCGAGAGGAAATTGCAGATTGCTATCGCTACTATGGACCAATGTCCCTTCTGATTCATCACTACGTTGTTGCCACTAGAGTCATGTACGTGCGTTCAGGTATCGTTATATATATATATATATGCTACCATGCATGCATACATTTTAGACTGCATGAAATTTGAATAAGAGCTTCTCAAATTGTGTAATCATTGTGAAGTTGTTTCACTCGTTTGGGAATTTGAGAATTTGGATTAAGTTGGTGATTGGTTTCAGGAGAAGCAAATTTGGGATTCATATACAAAAACAACCAGAGGCTGACGCAAATGCGTCTGAGGGAGGGAGATGTATACCAAATTCCAGTTGGTTGTACATTCTATATAGCGAACGAGGAAAGTGATCAAAAGCTTGAAATTATCAGCGGCATTGAACCCTTAGAAGGCTTCAGAGATGATGTTTTACAGGTACATGGCCTCATAATAATGAAAAGCTTTCTGGTTTTTTATAAAGAAAAAAATATGCAACTGATTTTACTCTGATAAATCTTCCTACTTTATGTGTTGCCTGCAGTCTATCTATATTGGAGGAGGAGCAAATTCAGGATTTTCTGGATTCAAGGAAGAAATCCTTGGAGCTGCTTTTAACGTAAGTTAAGAACTTTATTGGTTACCAAACAATTTAGAGAACATGCACAACAAAAACAACACAAAAAAACTTAATAAAGAATCTAAACTCTGCACACACAACACCACATAACATAAACAATTCTTTGATAAACTCACGTATAGGTATCACAAAAAGAGTTGGGAACAATCTTCAACGACCAACGGATCAGACTGATTGTGCCTTTGCAAGGTTCACATGCCACAGGCACATGGAGCAAGTTCCTTGAGCTTAAGGAGGAAGAAAAACTGCAACAGCTACGGGAGATGGTGCAGCAAGGACAAGAAAACGAAGAAGTGGAGAAGGAGGATGAGGAATCTGGTGATGATGAAGAAGAG
>Ga0209589_1001537_pt1 | contig 38276 bp, 19 predicted proteins | sample CowpeawhiteBW_FD_187525 | JGI IMG/M metagenome (GOLD analysis project Ga0209589, IMG submission 187525) | Root nodule microbial communities of legume samples collected from California USA - Cow pea white BW (SPAdes) (version 2) | ecosystem: Host-associated > Plants > Roots > Nodule | place: USA...
CTTTCTATTTTTTTATTTCTTTTAATTATTTGGTTTGTCATGAAAATCATTCGCATCTCCAATATATTTTTTTATTTTATCATAACCTTTATGTAATTATGTTAAAATAATATATGTCAATTAAAAAAAATTATGTCTAACATTTGAATATTTCTATTATTTTTTAATATTTTTATTTATTGTATATTTTTCTTTTACATGTTTTACATGAGAATGTTTAATACTCTTAATTTAAGTGTTTAATAGCATAGATCTTTCATTTACTAGTTAATATAAAATAAAATTTGTACTTATTATTATTAAATTTTGTTTTATTTGAATAACTATTTCGCTAAAACAATTTTTGTTATTTCTCAACCAACCATTGAGTATATATGTTGATATTTGAAAATTTTTCTTACATCTCTAAGATATTTTTCATCTTATCATACCCTTAATTATACATTTGTTTTTATTTGTGCGATTCCTTTCAATAGTCTTCAAATTGTTTATAAGACGCACATTTGTTAATTTTTTAATATTTTTATTTTTTGTTTATTTTCATCATGTAAAATACTATTTCGATATATTTTATCTAATTATTTTTTATTTTCTAACTCATTACAATCATACTTTAATTTTTTTCACTATAATTGTATAAATAATTTTTATTTACTACAATATAAAAATTTAATATAATTGCCATTAATATTTTTTTATCACCATCCAACGTATATTGGAGTTCAAAAGATACAAGATCTATGTTAAAATTTTATTATTATGTTTATTATTTATTATTTGCGTCATTTTGATCAAGTGATGTAATATAACTTTTATTACTGTATAAAAAAGATATTCATTATAATTTAAAAAATTGAAGTAAATAAACATTCAAAATATATTTTAATTTGAATATTTGTTTTTCCTTTTATACTTTTTAAAAATATTTTTAAATTTTATCAACTAGATCTCATTAATGTTTTTTTAATAAATGTTTTATTTTCATGATTTTTTTTTTGGTATTCTAATATAAAATGTAAACAATTATAATTTATTTCATAGTATTTGATATCAAACAAACAATCATCCTCATAATATTGAATATTTGATAATATTATGTTTCCTTTATCGTATTTTTTTTATTTTATAAAAATTAATTAAAACTAATATTAAAAAAGTAAGAAAACGGTAATGGGTAAGAGTACGAGATCATATTCGTTACTCGGTGAAGATTGGAATGGAACAAAAGTTTGATACCCGTTAGATTTGAGTTTGGGTATGAGAATGATAATTGATTTTTTTTACAGATGGATATGAGATAGTAAAACTCTTACCGTCTCACTCTGTTGTCATATCCCTAGTTCTAACGGTGAGAAGATAACTAATGTATGTCTATTAGGTTTTTCTATGTTGCTTTTTTTTTTCTTGTCTTAATATAATTATACAATATTTGTTAACCATGGAAAAGCAAATTAGATTCAATAAGTAGAGTGGTAATTTTGTTCAAGTATTTCAATCAGTTTTTCGTTGAGGATGCAATAAGTAGATGCAATCGTTTTATTAATCAATCACTAGAATATGTGAGACATTTCTATTTTCATTCATTTTTTTTTTTAATTTCAACCATGATAGCAATAGAGTAGTTGTATTACTCTTCAAATTGTTTTGAGTTGTTACTTTCTAAAGTCAAATTGTTAATTGTTGTTATTAATAAGAAAGTTCTCAACAGAACTTTTCTCTGTTTTTTTTATTTGTCTTGTTTTTCTACGACTTATTTTAATTAAATTATAAAAAATGTAAAAAAAGTATAATATATATATATATATATATATATATATATATATATATATATATATATATATATATATATATATAAATAAGGAAATTGGTTAAGTGTTGAATGAATTGAAAGATCGTAGATGTTTTGGGTGGGAGACCACAAAGCTAGTGATTATAAATTAGTGTAATTGGTTAGAGGCACGGGTATATGTCACATGCTCACCATCAATAATTTTATGCTTCCTGGGCCCCACCCTCTTTCGTTAATTATCACTCTATTTCACACAATAATAAATCTCTCTCAGTTTATCATGTTCTAATGTTAAATAAATTTATTTTGGTGTGTATCGTTTGAACTTGTTATTGTTTGGATAGAAAATTTTGCACCGATTAAATATAGATACGAGTATAAAAAATAAGTATGCGGATGGAAATGATACGTATATATCCGTTTCGACTTCATCTTCCTATATCTATTATGATATTCGTGAACATTTAAATTTTTAAAATATTCATAACATATATATATATATATATATATATATATATACTACATATTTTTTATTTTTATGTTGATTTGTCATGAAATTCATTTGTATCTTTGATATATTTTTTGTCTTATCACAATTTTCATCCAAGTTTAAATGATGTGTGTCAATTAAATATTTGTTATATCTTACATTTGAATATTTTTAATATTTTGTAATATTTTTATTTATTATATATTTTTTCACATAAAAATATTTAACATTATCAATTTAAGTATTCGATGGCATAAACCTTTCATTTATCAATTTATATAAAAAATTTATCTTATTTATTATATTATTACTAATTTTTGTTCTTTTGAATAACTTTTTTGTTTCGTTAAAACAAATTTCATTATCTCTCAATCATCGATTATGTTGATATTTAAAAAAAATTCTTAAATCTTTCTAAGGTATTTTTCATTTTATCATACCCTTAATTATTATAGATTTATTTTTTTTTTGTGCAAAGTCTTTCAAATTATTTTTAAGACACATTTGATCATTTTTTTACTGTTTTTATTTTTTGTTTATTTTTATTATGTATAATACTATTTTAATATATTATCACTGCAATTGTATAAATAAATTTTATTTACTATAATATAATAATTTAATGTAATTGTTATAATTTTTTTATCATCATTTAAGATATATTGAAGTACAAAAGATAAAAGACCTATGTTAAAGTTCTATTATTATTAGTCTAATTTTTTGTTTGCGTGCTGTGATAAAGTGATTTATTATAACAAATCCATATTTATGCTATTACAAATACATATCAATGTCATGGTAAAACTCGTACTAATATATATTACACATGTACCACTATTCAGCCAAATAGTCATTGATTTAAGTAGTAAAACGTGATAGTTCAAGTAATGTTAAAGAGTTATGAAGTTTATCATCATAATATAATCTCAAATCTTGATCAGCACTAAAACACATAGTGGCAAAAAAAGGTTTGATAGTAGTCAACAGTCTCATGTCAAAAAGTGCTATGATTTTCTCATTATAAATTACTGTTCTTATAAAATACCACTGTCACATTATTAAAGCTTACAATGGCCTCGTGATTTATAGAGAAAAAGGGGATTAATAATTGTTTCACTGTTAGGTGAATTAATTAGTTAATCGAATATAATCTTCAGCGGAGGAAAGGACAACACAAAGGGAATCGATTTTATTTTATTTATTTTTTACTTTGTTATTACTTATTCATCTTTTCCTCTCCTTTCATGAATATGTTTCCAGAATGATAATAACATCTGTGTTGGAAGTTGGTGACACGAGTTTGATTAAGGAAACGCCAGATTCATTGGTGAGTCGTGACCATTGCCGTTTGCTTTGTAAATGGTCATACTTTTATGCTAGTGCTGGATGTGGACACACAACAACAAAGACCCATTTCCATTTCTATCGAGTTTTTTCTCAAGATTCTCTGGTTTTTCTTCCTTTCTCTTTCACTATTTTTCAGAATCACCCTCCACAATCTGAAAAGTGACATGCAAAAATTTTAAATACTTTTGGTGTGGTCCTCTTACAAATCAACCCAACCAAGCCATTCTACGATTCTAACAAAGGGATGTGGGGTGGTGAGTGCTTCCACCGAAAACGATGAAACCAGAGCACTCGTGTATCTTAATGGCTCTGAGCCACAGAAAGAGAGAGAGGGTAAGAGTTTAAAGAAAGTGACATGTTGAGTCCTTCATATAGGCCATTGCCTCATCCAAAAGGGCATGTGAGCCTTTAAACTGAGCATCTCAGATAGGCACGCCTCGACCAGATTCAAATTCTTTTACCCTTCTTCTCACCAACTTTTATTTTATTATGAGATCCATGGCTTGTGATTGGAAGGTGTGGGTAGAAAGGGGAAGAGAAGTTGGTGGGGTCGTGTAAGGTGTGGGCGACAAGTCACATGGCATGTTAGGCCATTCTGCTCTGTCCAATAACCATGTTTTTTGGAGCTTTTGTGAAAAGTTTGGAGAAGTGGAGTTGGACATTCACTCCATTCAATTTCCTTCACACATTCACTTTAATTTCCCCCACAGTATCATGAAGCCTTTAGCTCAGATAAACACCAATAAAATCTCAAATACATAGCAACCTTTGCCATTCAATAGTAACACCAAACAAATATGCATGTCATGTCACCATGTTTGTCTCGTATCCACTAACTCCACTTCAAAACATACTGTATTAATTCAGATCAAAACACAGTAGTTTTTTGTTACCCCACAGATTCGAAAAAATGATATTTTTTGCAAGCTTCACACCATTAAATCACATGCTTAATCATGGATCCGGTTATTAATATTCAAGGAAAGTAAATTTTGCGATGGATTCCCCCACCTTTATGAGAAGAGGCGCGACCTGCAACTGAACCTTCTCAACTCTAAACTCTGTTCTATTAGTTTAATTTATGGTCTTTTGCAAAGATAGAAAAGAGTCAATTTCATGGGTGGAATAGTATTGTTTCGGTTGAGATGATAATTAATCTATTTAGATTTATCCATTTGTAGCAGAAACAAACAAGATTCACATAAGATTACACGAAGTGGTTAAAAGGGATGTTCACATTCTTCGAGATTAAAGTGGGACAAAAATAGATAGATACATAGATTAGATAAATTTGTACTAAGAGTGGAGAGAAAAGGAGGCAAATAATAGTAACAGTTTAAAAAATGGACAGACACGTGAGATGACATACATTACGAGGAAGAAGAAGAAGAAGAAGAAGCAGCGGAGAGAAGGTTAAAGAGAGCGTTCATGGCTCGAACCTGCATCTCAAGAGCGGGTATGTAATCGATGGCTTCTTCAAGAACAACCGGTAACGGTTCTTTCCGGCAACCGGGAACCAACCGTCCCAGGAACCTAACTTTCCTCTGCACACCCGCTCCACCCTTCCCCTTCAGCCGGTGAACGCTCACGCGAGCTCTCTTTGAGCGGCTAGGGAGCGTCGCGGCCACTCTCTGTCTCTTGTGTTTGGTGAACTTGAGCTTGAGCCGGTTGGTGAGGATGGCTCGGCTCCAGCGCGTCCTCCCCTTGGCCGTGGCGGCGAGGACTCTGTCCGCGGCTTGGCGCACGGCTTTGCCTTTGGGCGAGGCGGAGCCGAGGTTGTTGACTCTGGCTAAGGCTTGGCGCAGCTTGGAGGAGTAGATTTGTTGCTGCGCTTGGGATTTCCACTTGGGCTGCTTCTCATCCTCGCGTTCCTGTGTTTTCTTCTTCTTTCTTCTCTTCGCGTCACGTGACCGCTCCGTGCTCGCTGTTGTCGGGTTTCTGATCATTGACGATGATGTTGGTTCTGACGATTATGAATTATGATGTCATCTGAAGAATGTTGAATTCTTAAAACAGAGAAAGAAGAGGAACGGGAAAAAGGAGAGAAGGGAACGGAACAGGGTGGGTGAGGCGTTCCGTTAGAGTGTTCCCTTGAGTTGAGTTGAAGGGAGAGAGGGACGGTGGAGTAGAGATATAAAGGGATCACAATCGCGATGGAGAGAGACTGCCAAACCACGCGTCCTTTTTTTTTTTTTTTTTAAATAAAAAAAAAAAAAGTTTTTTTTTTTTTTTGGGCTGCTTAGGCATACTTACTGGACTGGGTTTAACTTTCGGCACTTGTCTGTATGCCAGCCCAGCCAGCCTGTAAAGCCTATTTTTTTGTTCCCAAATCAAAAATATAAAATGCATATGTTGCTATCATATTTGTAAACTGGTGACGTTTCTCTGTTTATGAATTATTCACAGCTTCAAATATTGGTCTTTATATTTTCTAAAATTCAAAATTTTCATTTCTAAATTTTTTACCTTATTTTATTTTGAATTACTCAACTTTCGTCGTCTTCAATCCTGAAGACACATAACTACTACTACCTTTAATCATGCAAAAAGCTAATAAATATAGTACATCATTGTCCCTATTTTATTGATAGTTTATATTCTAAACTGATTGTACTATATTATTTTAGTTTAATTATTGCTTTTAGTTTGAATTATATAGGTAGGAGAAGTTTGTATTTAATAAATATCTTTTGTCGTCTTTAAATGAGAGTTGAAACTTGCAATATCACAAGTTCTCTTATAGTTGAATAGGCAATTCTAATGTAACTACTTTATTTGTTTTTGTCTATATTTATATAAATACCTTTATATTGATTTTTTCATATAGCTTTTTCTTCTTTTCACAATCCTTTTTTTACTATGTCTATATTTGTTTCGTTATGTTTTTAAATACATAACTTTAATGAAAAATTTCATAAACAAAAGGGGTGATAAAAGGCTTGGAAATGAAAAAAAAAATGTATATAAAGTGAGACATAAAAGTAGTATTGTGGTGAATGTTTTGGTTGGCCAAGGGTAAGAAGGCACTGGAAATAGAATTTGGAGCGCATGGCATGTGTGTTTCATAGTTGAAGATTAGAACAGAAAAATCCAGCGAGGTTGAGAGCGAAAGGACCCTTCTTCGAGATGTCAAAGGTGGTCCATTGAAACACTTTATGCACAACAGTGAAACATGCATAAAAAAAGGGGCCAAACGGTTGGAACAATTACGAAATCTTTTGGATAAAAACTATACTGTTTCATCGTATTATTACTTAACAAGTTAGGGTTTAATGTAACTTTGAAGGAATTTGAAATGGAGAAGCTAAGAAAAAGTATTGTGTGGGAGATGAGTGAGCAACTGGATCCGCATTGGATGGGTGCATGCATGATGGTGGCTTTCCATTGAGGTAATCCGTGCAATGATTGTTGGGTATGTATGTGTGTGTGTGAGTGTGGTCATCCATTATAACATTAACAATAAACAAATGAGGGATGCATCATCTCCAAATTCTTTTGTTTTTTTGTTGTTGCCAGAGATTTTGGATTTTTATTCTTTTCACACCTTCTATCATGCTCCACCAATTTATACTTATTTTACAATTTAATTCTCAATCATAATCAACATCTTCCTATTTTTTGCTCTTGTTTGTTTGATATCATGGTGCTTGCAAACCTAATGGCCCTTTGCTTTGTCCCTACTTCATTCCATGATGGCTCGGGACTCCAGAGGATAATTAACCAAAGACAAAGCTGCACAACACACTTCATAAAATTGTGAATGAAGGGTCAAAACTAAAAAGTAGTTCATGTGTTTATAGCAAGAACACCGGTATAATTTTGATACCATATATTTTTTCTACACATTATCTCTCATAACTATTTACTTTTTTTTTAAATATAAAAGTTAATTTTTGTTTAGATTATTTTAATTTTATAAATATTGTCAGATAATTATCAAATTGTGTCAAACAATTTTTTTTCTTTGTACTAACAGAGAGGCTATCATAAGCATATCGCTTCTCGACAATTCGACTTAAGACTTTGAAAGACCTAAAACAAACTTAAAAAATAAGACCTTGTATTAAAATTTATTTTTCAAACTTTTTAATGCAAAATTATATATTAAATTGTCATAATTAATTTCATTTATTTTTTTTCTTAATAGATAATAAAACTAATTTATTTAATATTTCTTCAAACAATGTTCATCTTAAATAAATTTTTATTATATTGAGTTTTGACCCATAGCATACTAAAATCGTTAACATTATTTTATAAGTTATATAGGCATTTGAATATAATCTATTGTTTTTAATAATTAATAATGTCAATTGATTTATCATTTTCCAAATCTATAATTTCTCTATTTAATTATGGAAATAAATCAAATCTACTAATATTATCTTGTTCATTCAAATAGCATCCACCTATATTTTCTAATTCAATTTTCTTATATATTTTTTAAAATTTATTAATAATTCATTTTTATGATGAAATTAAAGTCCTGCGTTTTTTCTCTTCTTTTGAATTTTTGACATATTTATATATTTTTATATGAAATAAAAATTTATTATATAAAATACTACTAAATATAAATTTATAAAACAAATGAGTTAAAATAATGAAACATGATTGGTTATCATGAAAGTAAACTCAATACGAGACTTGTAATATTTTGAAGTATCAAGTTTCTTTCTTCTTATTAAGTCTCAATTTTTTCAAAAACTTGCAAAATTTATTTTAAGATTAATAATTAATAAAAATAATAATAATAAATTATTGTTTTCTCAACTCGGTAGTAATTATTTTTTTCTCAAAAACTTGAATTATCTTTATGTAAAAAATCAACCTGAAAAATTAATCTATTTTTCACCATAACACTAATTGACTCTGGGCCCAAACAAAGAGTAATGGGGGTATTAAACCCAAAAAACTACAGAAAGACAAATTCCCCATACACCTCCATATTTTTTATCCTGCACCCCATAAGTATGAAAAGTCTTGGTTTGGTTTGTCCTTAGTGAATTGTGCAATTTGAAGGTCAAAAATTAATTTTTGATTATAAAATCTAAAAGTAACTTTTTTTCTTAAAAACTTATTTCTGATCACACAATACAGAAAAAAAAAAGACTTTTATATTATACAATCCATAACAAGAACAGATCTCTCAAATTGTTTAATCCGGAGACAAAAAATACTTTTGGACTATGTAATTAAAAAACAATTTTTTTCTTAACCTTTTTTCAACTCGTAGTAGCCATTTTTGTCTTGCAAGAAAAACCTTTTTATTTTTTTAAAGAAAAACAGCTCTCAAATTGTGAAAATTGGAAGTCTTCGTGTAAAAAAAAACATTAGATTGTAGGAAGGAATGTCCGACATAACTGTTAACTATGATAGACTAGAATAACTAAATAGATTGGACCGACATAACTGTTTTTTCCTACAACCTAGTATAACACAATTTTTTATTTTAATTGTACAATTTAAAAGATACATTGTAAGTTATTTTGACTTTTAAATTGTATAATTCGTATGTAAAAAATAATTGTTTAATTTTAAAATTAATTATTTTTGAATATATAATTATTTTTTTCAATTTATACATATAGAAAGGATAAATCGAAAATTTATTCCTGGTTCAAAAAAAAAAAGAAGAAGTAAAAAGTGGTTCAGGGAAAATAGCCACGAATGGAACTTGTAGTGTAGGTCCAGATGCGAGCCATAGTAATGGGCTTGGCCCACAGCTCAGCCCAACAAGCGAGAGAATTGGCGCGAAAGTTTTCCCGCCAAACGGAGGAACCCCACAAAAGAGCGGTTTGCAACCCTTGAATAAATTTACAAAGGAAAAGAAAAGAAGAGAAGAAGAAGAATCAACAACTGTGTAGAGTGAGAGAGAGAAGCATGGAACCAGGAAGCCCTTCGTCGCCGGATCCCGAATCGCCATCCTCTCCTTCCGTTGGTTTCAACACCGACCAGATTCCTCACACCCATACCAGCCGTGCCTCCGAGGACGACGAGGCTTCCGTTGACCCCAACATCGTACCAGATGATCGTGAGGAACCACCCGAGGAAGAGGAAGATGGAGAGGATCTTTTCAACGACAATTTCATGGAGTCAGTCTCTTTCTTTTTTCCTTCCACACCTCTATACTTTTTTGTACTTACAACTTTTCCGCTGCTTCGGTGAATGAACAGTGACTATCGGAGAATGGATGAGGCTGACCAGTTCGAAGATTTTGGGCTGGACGACAAATTTGAAGACGACAGAGACTTTGATCAAATTATGGAGGATCGAAGGGCTGCGGAGATGGAAATCGACGCACGTGAGGGTCGCACTACCAATCGCAACAAGCTTCCCCAGCTTCTCCACGACCAAGGTAAATTGTTTGTAAATTGATGAAAAATGTTTCTTGGCTATACATCAAAGAGTTGAAGTGTCGCAAGTTCATTTTGTCAATTAAATTTGAGCTAGGTTGTTATAGATGGGGCCAAAACAATTCCTTTCAATGAAATAGTCTAAAACAACCCATTGTTCCCCAAAATGCATTTTCACCATGCCATAGGGAGAAGAGAAAACTAATGGTCTTTTTACATCAAGACTGATTGTATTACTCGTGACATTAATATTCGTTTGTATGAGCAAGAGTTGGAATATCAATTTTGATTAAGCATGGGTTCCTGGTTGATAAACATATGATGCAAATGAATTTCTACTTATTATTGGTCTTCACAAACCTTATAAATTGAGGGACTAAAATACCCATTAGCTATAATAAGCCTTGTTAACTGTTTATTGTTAGCTGTGGAAAATATACGGTGTTAATCAGTGATTTGTATTCCAGATACGGATGATGACAGTCACAGGCCTTCTAAAAGGGCTCGAGCTGATTTCAGAGCTTCTTTACCGAGTGATGATGATATGCAAAGTTCACCTGGAAGGTCACGAGGGCACTCAAGGGAGGACTTCCATACGACTGATCAAACCGAGGACGATCGAGATGATGTACTGTTTACTTTGAATTTTTTTCTTCCATTAATATTCCATAGTTTCACACCATTGATTTATTTTACAATTAACCTGGGTACATGGAATGTAGGATGACTTTGATGACGGGTATGAGATGTATCAAGTTCAAGGAACACTTAGGGAGTGGGTTACAAGAGATGAAGTGCGCCGCTTCATAGCCAGGAAATTCAAGGACTTCTTACTAACATATGTTAATCCGAAAAATGAACACCGGGACAAGGAATACGTGTGGCTGATAAATGAGATGGTGTCAGGTAATATATTTTGTACAGTGTTTATGCCTTGTGCTTGTGTTAGCGAGATATGTCGTTTTTTACATCAACTTGGTCATCGTGTCTATTATGCAGCTAGTAAGTGCAGTTTGGAGATTGATTATAAACAATTTATCTATGTTCATCCCAACATCGCCATTTGGCTGGCTGATGCGCCTCAGTCTGTCTTAGAAGTAATGGAAGATGTTACCAAGAGCGTTGTCTTTGAGTTGCATCCAAATTACAGAAATATACACCAAAAGATTTACGTACGCATTACCAACTTGCCAGTTTACGATCAGATTCGAAATATAAGGTAGCATAAAAAACAAACTGCGTGTTACTTCGTTCTCATTATTTTTTTCACTGTGAAAAACTTTGAATTGGCTTCGTTGGAGCAGACAAATCCACTTGAATACAATGATCCGAATTGGGGGAGTAGTAACTAGGCGCTCCGGAGTTTTTCCCCAGTTGCAGCAGGTGAAGTATGACTGTAACAAATGTGGGGCAATTTTGGGTCCCTTTTTCCAGAATTCCTATTCAGAGGTGAAAGTTGGGTCTTGTCCTGAGTGCCAATCAAAAGGACCATTCACTGTCAACATTGAACAGGTACATACTTTCTGGATCCAAATTGGAAAAAGGATGAGAGTGAGGATGTCTAAATTAAATCTTTGAATGCTCATATCCTGCGGAATACTGATCTTCCTTTCGACTAGGCCAAATGATTACTAAATGGTTATCTATCCACTGATATGTTGCAAAATAATTTCACGCTCATTAGATTTGAAAGACAAAAGGATAAATAAGCTAATTTTCCCTTTCTGCGCTTGTTGTAGACAATTTATAGGAACTTTCAGAAGCTTACCCTCCAAGAAAGTCCAGGAATAGTTCCTGCAGGTCGTCTTCCAAGATACAAGGAAGTGATATTATTGAATGATCTTATTGACTGCGCTCGCCCTGGCGAAGAGATTGTATCATCTTTTACCTGGACTCTTTACTTATTTTGGTCTTGGTTGTTATAGGATGATTCTTATATTTTTTTTTTCTGCTCTGTTTTTCAGGAGGTCACTGGTGTTTATACCAATAATTTTGACTTATCCCTAAACACAAAAAATGGGTTTCCAGTATTTGCCACTGTTGTTGAGGCAAATTATGTTACGAAAAAGCAAGACCTGTTTTCTGCTTACAAACTGACACAGGAAGACATGGCAGAGATTGAAAATTTGGCCAAAGACCCTCGAATCGGAGAAAGGGTATGTACCTGAGATTTTTTTCTGCGTCTCTTTTTCAATTCGAATATTGTTACATAATGTGTTACCGATTGATTTAATTTCAGATTATTAAGTCCATTGCTCCATCAATCTATGGTCACGATGACATAAAAACTGCAATCGCTTTAGCTATGTTTGGAGGCCAAGAAAAGAATGTTGAAGGAAAGCATCGGCTTCGAGGAGACATAAATGTTCTTCTTCTGGGTGATCCAGGAACAGCGAAGTCTCAGTTTCTCAAGTATAATTTATCAAGTTGATTTTGTTTATGTCTTTCTACTGGTAACTATGTTCAGTAAATTAACGTTTCAAAATATACTTCAAGGTATGTTGAAAAAACTGGACAGAGAGCTGTATACACTACTGGCAAAGGGGCTTCAGCCGTGGGTCTCACAGCTGCTGTTCACAAGGATCCAATCACACGGGAGTGGACTCTTGAGGGAGGAGCCCTTGTTCTAGCCGACAGAGGAATTTGTCTTATTGACGAGTTTGACAAGATGAATGACCAAGATAGGTTAGGAAATAGTCTTTTACAATTGCTTGAAAAATTTTAATTTCATTATTAATCTGCACCCTCACGAACTATCCTTGACCTACTAAGTTATGTATTTGTTACCAGGGTGAGTATCCACGAAGCCATGGAGCAGCAGAGTATTAGCATATCAAAAGCTGGAATTGTTACATCTCTTCAGGCACGCTGTTCTGTAATTGCTGCAGCAAATCCTGTTGGAGGAAGGTAAGCAAATATTTTAAGGTTGCTTCCACCTGGCTCCAAGTTTGTAATGTTCATCAGGCTAAGGTTTCAACTTCTATCTCATACAGGTTGAAAGATATTGGATGTACTACGAATATTGCAAGGTTTTGTTCCTTTTTTTAAGTATCTAAACAATTTTTATTATTTGCAGATATGATTCCTCGAAAACATTCTCTCAGAATGTTGAATTGACAGATCCTATTATTTCTCGTTTTGATGTCCTCTGCGTTGTGAAGGTTATATTTAAATTCACGACTTCTTTCTCTACCTCCTCGTTTGAACGTATTTATTGAGGGCGTTCATTTTACAGGATGTTGTTGATCCCGTCACTGATGAAATGCTTGCAACGTTTGTCGTTGACAGTCACTTCAAGTCACAACCCAAGGGTGCTAACCAAGATGATAAGTCCTTTAGTGAGTCCCAAGATGTCCATGCATCCGCTGTGCCAGCTGATCCAGAGGTCTTTCCCAAGAACCTGCTTGTGTTTTGTGATCTTTAAGGGAAACTTCAGTATGACTTCTGTGTCTTGACTTTTGAGAGTTATTTGGCTTTCTTGCAGATACTTCCTCAGGATCTACTGAAGAAGTACATTACATATGCGAAATTGAATATTTTTCCAAGGTTGCAAGATGCCGATATGGATAAACTGTCTCATGTATATGCAGAATTGCGGAGGGAATCTTCAGTAATGTCTTAAACTTTTTTCCCAAACTAGATTGTAGTTATTGTTTGTATTCGATTCGTTGACATGCTTCTCTTGTTTCTTGTATATAGCACGGACAAGGAGTCCCTATTGCTGTAAGACACATCGAATCCATGATACGGATGTCTGAAGCTCATGCGAGAATGCATCTCAGACAGCATGTTACACAAGAGGACGTTGACATGGCAATTCGTGTTCTACTTGAATCATTTATTTCAACACAGAAGTTTGGGGTTCAGAAGGCTCTTCAAAAGGTATAAAAAAATATTCTGAATCCTGATATTCCGTGGCATCATATTTTGTTACAAATGAATTTTCATCTTTTGCAATTGTTTTTCACTTTAAAAGGAATGGAATTTGTACTGCACAAATATAACCCTGAGCCTTCCCCTTAAACAATGTGTTTGTTGTTCCCCAGAGCTTTAGAAAGTACATGACTTTCAAGAAGGACTATAATGAACTGCTGCTTTATATTCTCCGGGAGCTTGTAAAGAATGCTATGCATTTTGAAGAAATTGTGACCGGGTCTACTTCAGGGCTAACTTATGTAGATGTTAAAGTAGATGATCTGTACAATAAGGTAAAGAAGATTTGTCCTTTGAGTATTGTTACCAACGGAGGTAATCAATGAATTGACTTTATTTGACATTGCGCAGGCTCAAGAACATGACATCTATGATCTGAAACCATTCTTCAACAGCACCCAGTTTTCAAGGGCCAATTTTGTATTGGATGAAGAACGGAAAGTCATCAGGCATCGCCTTGTTTGAATATTCGATCGCTTTTAACCATTGACCCAGCAGTTACATGTGCTATCTTCTTACCTCGCTGTTATTTTAATCACTGGTGTTGCCTAATGCTTTATACTTACACGCCAAGACCAGCGAGAAGACGCGCAAGTTGTATTATTATTACTCTTCATACGCCGCTCACTTCACAAATATATAATTTGGATACATTTATATTTCTTATTCTTTATTATGTTCAAAAATTATCTTCTTTCCTTTTAGCCAGTGAATGTTATATTTCACTCTTTCTAAATCTGAATGAATTAGTCATTTATTGAGTTTGGAAGGTAAAATAATGTTTAATTAGAAGATTGATGACGGGCATTTATAGTTATTAAGGCACGTGTAAGTAGAGTGCATCTTTTGACATTTTTTTTTCAAACTTCTTCACATTTCTACTCTTCAAAAATAATTTTAATAATTTTTTAAAGAAGTATATTTTCAAAATAAACACATGGGATCTCATCTAGGAAAAAAATATACTTTATACTATTTTCTTTGTTGTACTTTACTAGTTTGTTAAGTCCTAAACACTAAATATTTTATTTGACCGTGAACATCTAAACATGGAATAATTATTCATAATATATAGAAAATACTTGACAATTTTTATAACAATTTGCAGGGAAGTTCTTTTTGAGTTCCTTAGTACCTAATAATTCATGTTTGGTTTAAAGAGAACTACCGTTATAAGTCTTAAACTAGTCGACTGCAGATTTAAAGGATGCTCCAACAAAAAAAGATCACTTTACCTCTTTATTTGTATCATGTCACCCTCAGCTTTTATGTAATTCAAACACTCATTTAAGAGTTGTAAACACTTAGCTATTTTTTAATTTTGATGTACCTTATTCAACCTCTCTATAATGTCTATTATTCGATAATCCTTTTTAAAATACTTGGTTTTTTTTTTTCATAATGTTGAACAAACTTTGAAATTCTTTATGAATAAAAAATATTACCGACAATCTTATTGAGAAATCCTAAATGATTCATGATTATACCAATTTAATTTTGAACAATATAAATAATTATTTTTGTAATTAATCAATTACTTTTATAAGTAGTTTTTGTTATATACAGATAATTGATTACTAGATGTAAATAATCAATTATTTAGGTTGCGGAAGCTTTTGTCATACACAATCAATTATCATATCTAGACACCAGATCAATTAATCAATCGAGTATATATCCCATCTTTTGGTGTTATACAAAATCCCCTAAATTTTGTGATCTTCTTAAATTATACCCTCCCATTATTAATAGTGTAAAATCCTTTTCAGATAGATTAATTCTTATAATACTTTCTCAAATTACATAAAAAAAATCCCTTTTTTTAAACTACACACAAATTTTCGCTTTATTATAAAAGCATTTCGTTGTCACCTTTTTACATTACACACAGCATCATTAAAAAATGAATTGCTGTAAATGTAGTTTTGAGAAAATGTTAAGAGGTGTCGCTGCATACACCTCTCTTTTTTATATGCTATCAAAATTCTCTGAATCTCTTTCCTTCTTATCCCTCTCTGTTATCAATAGTGTAAACTTTATTTAAAGCAAATTAGATTATCATATTTTTACAGTCCTTCTGTGGCATGACATAGTTATTAATGAAAAACAATTATAATATAAAAAATGTCCTTAATGAAAATTTTATAATATAAAAACGGAGCTTACCTTGTACATTTGTATGGTGCATAATTGATATGGGAGTATCAAAGATGTCCACTTTTACTTTTAAACCGTAATCATTTTTTTTTTCCTTAATCCATTGCATATTTTCTCAACTATGAAAAGTTTACATTTAGAGTAATCACTTTTTAATATATGTTCTTTTTACAAATTAACGACATTTTAAAGAATTTTTTTTTCCTGAATGATATCATATCTCAATTAATAATATTGGGAGAGCCAAAATAAAATACTCAAAATTTATATATTTAGTTATTATGACTAATATAATAAAAATGAACACACAATTTAGTATAATTGGAATTGAAAATAAAAATTGTAACTACAAAAGAAATCGTACAAATATATATATTTGAAGATATTTTCTTGGATCACGTTCCAAATAATAAATCTAAAACTTTTCACCTATAATTATCCTTTGAATCTTAAGAAAGAGTTTATAACAATTGGATTATTAGTATATGTTTTATAATATATAAAGAATTTGAATATATATTTTTTAAAACATAAATCTTTTTTTTAATTTGAGATTAAAAAATAATTTATCATAATCAAATAGAAAATTCAAATAAGCAATTATTAAAAAAAACATGATAATTAAGACACAATTAAAAACCAATTATGAAAAAATACAATATATTATTTTTTTTCTTTTATATTCATAAGAAATCAATATACAAAGGCTTATGAGATTAAAAAGATAAAGCTATCTATTAAACTAATATTTCACAAAGGAGGGTTACTTTTTTTCTCCAAGAATGGAAGTAAACAGATGAAAAATGAAAGTAAAAATAGGAAATTTGCATCTAACTTTATTCTTCATAAAAAAACATATAAAATTGAAAAATGAGTACAATATATGATAAATTCAATAAACAATAAAAACAAAAATAAAAATTATATTAATAAATATTTTTTTTTATTATACTTTATTTTATATTTTATTATTTATTAACATTAAACGTTTTGTTATAAAAGAAATAAAAAAATATTTAATTTAATTTTCATCAATTTTCTATATATACACTACTTATATTTTAAAATTTTAAAAAAAAATTAAAAATTAAAAATTTATAAATGTATTAATTTACAAAATTTTGTTGGCCATGCCCCTTTAGCCTCTTAGAAGATCCATCGTTGATCTTATAAAAAATTAACATAAATTCCTAATTAATTTATAAATTTGAAAGGAATTCATTTGATCCCATTGTTGGATCACAACAATATCTTACAATATCTAAGGGTACAATATTTAAGGAGTCTGTTTATTTTTTAAGATGAATTTAGAAAAGTGTGTTTAAAGTGAATAGGGGAAAAAAGAGATGCAAAAGTCAGATTGTTTAATTAAGGAAAAGATTGTGAAAAATGAAGATATTTGAAATAAAGGTTTATGAAAGTTAATAAATTATATAATAAGTTTGATAGATTAAAAAAAAAATAGTTAATAAAAATAGATAATTAACATTCTAAATCATAAAAACAAATGAGATATGAGTTATTATTATAATAACTAGATTGATATGTACATACGTACATGTTGTATTTTTTTTATATTAAAATAATAAAGTAGTGAAAATATTATGTAGTGAAATATCATTAAAATCAAGTTATATTATTGTAAAAGTTATTATTAAAGTAATGAAATAGTAAATCTTGAGTGATGTGATAATAATTTCAGTTTTAAATGTAATAAATAATTAATAATACAATATTGTGCAGTTAATTGATTGTATGAAATAATTATAATAGTCTATGACCCTGCGTGTATGCATGGTTACTTCTAATAATAACATTATTATGATTCGTAATAATAATAAAAATAATTAATGATACCAATAATAAGAAACTAATGATAATAATAATAATATTTATGCCATAAATATTAATACTAAAGTCAATGTTAACCATAATAATCTATAATTATATATAAATATATGCATCAATAACAAAACAAATAAAAAAGATAAATAGTTGAAACATGATCCTGTAATAAGTAAATAAGACTAAGAGGTGTGTCTAACTATTATAATAATAATAATAATAATAATAATATTATTATTATTATTATATCTCGTAGTGTACACATAATAATAACAATAATAATACAACAACAACTACAAATAAAGAGATACACATCTTTTGTGTCCTCTTTTATTTTTATAATTTTATCCTCTTAATTATCATTTGTTAAATTTAAATAATTCTCCATAATAAAAAATTATCTGTCAGTTATATCATTTACTAATTTTAGTAACTATTTTTTAATTCAAATAATTACACAAATACAGGGATAAAATGAATAATAAAACAAATAAAAAATACAAGTAATTGAAATATGATTCCGTAATAAATAAAAATAAAATGCGTGTCTAACTATAATAATAACAATAATAACAGTAATATTGCATAGTGATAAAAATATTATTGTTAATAATAATACAACTACACATATAAAGAGATAAACATCTTTGGAGTCCTTTGTTGTTTTTTCAATTTTATCATCTTAATTATTATATTTTAAATTTAAATAATAAAAAAATATTTTTAGTTTTACTATTGTACTAAATTTAAGATGAATATGAGAAAAAAGAGATGTGAAAGTGAGGTTGTTTAATTAGGAAAAGATAGTGAAAAATGAAAATATTTGAAATAAAAATTTATGAAAGTTAATAAATTATATAATAAGTTTGAAAGATTAAAAAAGTATTTTAGTTAATAAAAATAGATAATTATCATTCTACTCTTTGATCATAAAAAAAAATGAAATATGAGTTATTGTTATTGTAATTATTATTATCATAATTAATAATAATAATATTATTATTAGGTTAAAATATCTTTTTGGTCCCAATTTTCGTCAAGTTTTTTCAAATAAGTTCTAATTTTGGTTTTGTGTTCAAATAGGTCACAATTTTTGTCAATTTTGTTCAATTGAGTCTTTTTTTGCTAACACCGTTTAAATCATTAACGACCACAAAATGACACATGAAAGTCATTGTTCATAACCGTTAATGATTTAAACAGTGTTAGCAAAACAAGACTCAATTGAATAAAATGGGACCTATTTAAACACAAAACCAAAATTATGACTTATTTGAAAAAACTTAATAAAAATTGGGACCAAAAAGGTATTTTAACCTTATTATTATTATTATTATTATTATTATTATTATAATACACACGCCTTTTCTTCTTTTTGAGATTACTTTATTTAAAAAGGATTCTTCTTCATACACAAAGACACTATGAATGCCACAGTTTCACTAAGTAGTCCCACAACCTGAACAACACAGTTCCATTTAAAAAAAAGTACTAGTTAAAAGTTCAACTAATTACTTTGGTTAACAAGTTGTGAAAATGGGCCAGTCTATCCGCTTCTCAAGAAAAAGAGAATCAAATTGACATTTTTAATCCACCAGCTTGTCTTAATTTGATTTGCATAACCTGTCAAATTCCGGGCTTGCTGGCCTTTTTTTTCTTAATTTTTTATTTATTTTTTAGAATTATAAATAAATAATTTTTTTATATTATTTTTTTGTATAAATGTAAATATGTAATATTATTATAATTTAAATCATTGATATTTATAAATTAAGTTATAATTATTAGTTATAATAGAGTAATTTAACATATGAATATAATAATTATTTTAATGTATCCAATTAAATATACTAATTGATAAATTAAAAGTTTATAAAATATTTATATGATTAAATATATTCTAAATATTTATCTATAAGTATATATAAACAAATTTTATAAATAATTTAGACCCACTGGTTCATCTTGTGACGAGGCATACTGAAGTTTTTAACCCATTTTTTGTGTCGGACTAGTTCCATCCCACCTGTTTTTGACCAGCTAACGGTGAAATTGACTTATTTTACAATCCTAATAAACAGTACTTATAATTTTAATTTTAAAATTTCTGTTTATTGTCATAAATTTTAATATATTTTGATTTTTAAATTTTAAAAATAAACAAATATAATTTTTTAATGAAATTATATAAATTTTTTAATATTAAATAATGACTTATATTAAAATTTGAGTTTTAATGTATTAAATAATTTGAACGTCACTTAAAATATTATTTAATATTAAATAATTTAAACTTAACCTAAAATATTATTTAATACGTTTAAGTATTGAGACTGAATATATATATATATATATATATATATATATATATATATATATATTAACTTTAAGAAATCAATGCAAGCATTAAAAAATAATATATCTTAACGGACCCCATGACTATATTGTGCAGGCAAACAGTTGTTGAAATGTTTGTAAAAGGTACAGACTTTAATAAAATAGGCAGAGAACAGCACGTGCTTCAGACAAGCTTGAACATAGTTACCTTTTAAAATAGATAAAAATAAAAAATAAAAGAGAGAAGAAGAAAAAGAAACTAAAGAAAAAAAGGATGAATTAAAGAAGGAAAAATGATAGTTTATCAATTTCTTTAACAAACTTTAAAAAATTATATATTTAAATAAAAAAATATTACTTAATTATTTTATTTTAGTTAACAAATAAAAAATAATCTATTTTAATTCCATTTATAAAAGATTTGTCAACGTTATCACATAAATTTTTGTGAAAGCATAATTTTCCTTAAAGAAGAGCAACCTTTTACACACCTGGGTAGATTTGAGATTCCCGGCATGAGGAGTGAGAAAACTTAAAACAAATAAAAGCAGCAAGTAGATTTTTTTTTTTTCATCTCAAAGAATAAACTTTGAACTGACACTTCCAAGTTTTTTGGGTAAGCTATGGTGTGTGTCACTTCAACAATTGAATTTATTTTACCTCTAATCTTTTAACTTTTATTCATAAAAAAAAAGTAAGTATTTGAATAATTTGTAGGAGTTGATCAATAAGAGTGGATTAGAGGTAATTGTGATGCTTTGAATGAGTTGAATTGTGAAAAAAATTATTTGTAGTAGAATTAATAAGTTTAAAATGAATTTCTATTTTAAATAAAATATAAATAATTGATGAATTCAAAAGTAGGATGTACGAAATCTAGCTGGCAAAACAATGAAAATGACAAGACACAACAGTGTGTGTAGACATTGATGTTTACTGTTAAATAAATGTGAGAAATGAGAGTTTATATTGTATTTAATGCGTTTGTCGATACTGAATCAAAACACAGTGCAACACTATTCCCAAAGCACTTTGGAACGTTGCACATGTCCTTTCACACCTTCAAAATTCCTACAACAAACAACTCAAGTTTTTAATAAAACTTTAAATTTTATTCCTCGTATATATTTTAAATTAATTATTATTTTTCTTAAAATATAAATAAGTAAAAAGTATATTATTTGTCATAAATCTCAAATATAATTTATAAATTAAAGGTATTCATTTATTATAACTTGTAATAATTGTATAAATCATGAGCTTAATTATTTATTTATTTTAAAAATAACTCCTAAAGTTACTTTTATTTTTATCAGAATAATTATTTCATTTTATACTAGAAAATACCTTTTTTTGGTCAATTATTAAGATATTAACAAATACATTTTAGTTTTTTTAGTCAGATTACTATAGATTTTAATACAATCACTAACATATTATTTGATTTCATGTTTGTAAAGAAATTACATTAATTTTAATTATTTGTAAAATATTTCTCAAAATACTTTTTAGAAAATAGAACTATATACAGTTTGTATTTAGGGAGCATATTTTTAGTAATTTATTAAATTATTAATAGGGAATAAATTTAAATTTGACAAAGAAAAAATAGTGAAGTCAAAGTTAATTATGAAACACTGTTAGGCTCCATTATTATTAACTCCATCCATTTAAAACAGAATAGTTATTTAAAATTATATATAGAAAATATATTTTAAGTTATTAATTCAATTAAAATTTATTACTGAAAGGATTTAAATTTTGGCGAGTAGAGAGAAGTCAAAAGAAAGGACTATAAATAAAATAGTACTGTCTCGATGATTATTTTCTTCATCCCTACTTTTGGAAGGATTTTGTTTCTCTATAATCCTTTACAAAATATATATTAATTATATCTCTACTTTTTAAATTATTAATTAATATTGAAATATTTTATATTTATTGATTTTTGCTACAATCTCTTAAAAGAGAAAGAGAAAAAGGCGGTTCCGTATATACGCAATTATCAATTATCTTGCATTCGATTTCTCACTGCTATTCTATTGTTTCAATAAACAACAATATAGAAAAGAAATATATATTTATACGGTACAAATTAACTAATATCTTGCGACACCGATGAAGAAACTTCTGGGAAAGAAGATGCAATTCACTAACTTTTTAAGAAAATAAATAAAAAGTAAGTTAAAATTTGAGAAAAACAGCAAAAAATTGTTTTTCTTTTTTATGAGAAAAGGATGAACCAAACCTTGTCCTTAATAATATTTATTATAATGAAATAACATTAACAATTTTGTTTACTCCATATGCAAGTACGCATGCAACATCGCTGGCAGAGGAATCTCAAACAAAAGCAAATGTTCTCCTCACACAAATAAAGTTATGAACACGAACCCAGGAAAAATGTGATATGACCGTTAACAGAACTTTATTTTGTATTCAATTGTTCACACAATTTCCCAAACATGTTCTCGGATTAAACAAATTAATCAATTAGCAGCGGCAGAATCAAGCGCTAAAATACGAAGCAAACCATCGAACGTCACGCCGCCATTTTTGTCGCCGCCGCCGAAGCGTATCATCGCGTTGATGTCATCGTCAGTGGCCGGAAAACCGGCCCAGGCCATATAAGTCTTGAGGTCGTGGTGGCTGAGCTTGCCGTCGCCGTCCTTGTCCATGACTCTGAACACGTCCTCCATGGCTCCACTACCCACGGGCATTGTCTCCGCGTTTCCCGTCACCACGCGCTCGAACTCCTCGTACTCCACGAACCCGTCCTTGTTGGTGTCGGCCACGGTCATCATTGCCCCAATCAGCTCATCTCCGCCGGCGACTCCGCCATGAACGCCGGCGTAGAAGGCGCGGAGGTCGTCGCGACTAATTTTGCCGTCGCGATCGGCGTCGAGGACTTCGAATGCGGGCCGGAAATCGGCAACAGTGGCGTGGGGGTTGAGAAGGCGACCAGAAGGGCACATGGTTTGTTGTGTCGTGTTTGGACGATGATTCGATTCGAGGAACGAGAATTTGTGTTTGTGTGTGTTGGGTTTTTGTGGTTGTTGAGAGAAAAGAAAGTCTTAAATAGCCGAGACTCCGAGATTTTAGGCCCCACATTAATGGAGACGGGATCACGGGGCTTCCGCTGCAAGGTTATTTGACCTCATACTCTGACTAGATTGCGTATGTGCTGACGTCATACACCTTTCTTTTTTCTTTTTCGGATTCAATTCTAGAACTTTCATGGACACTACTCCTTTACAAAGACACAAAAGAGAACGAGTATTAAATATGACTTTCGAAAAAAAAAAGTTGAAAAGATCAATTATTAATATACTATGTTTATATATGGCACATGTAATGTGATTTTTAAATAATTACTTTTTTTACTCTAAAATATATTTTTAGCACAAGTGTTATTACTTTTTTTAAGGTTAAGTTTGTTAACTTTCATTGGTCAATGTTAACTTGATAAAGGGGAAGAGTTAAGTCTTCTTGGAAGTTTCTCGTATGACAAACTTCACGTTTATTGTCACGCCAAACGCGCTTCTCCCTCACTTCTCACACTCATCTATTTGCTTTTCTTCCTCCAAACCAAACTCAAACCTTTTCAACTCATCCCTTTTCTAAAAAAAACTTTTAGGTATAATTTTTTAAATTTAAAAGGAGAGATTTAATGATTAATCAATAAAATTTTATATAAAATGAATTCAAATTTATATAAAAATTATTCGTACACAAATATAAAAATGTTTTGAAACAATTTCCAACGAAAATACACATGTCGTTTCCTATATTATTCAATGATATGATAAAAATAAATAAACACTTCGATATTTTTGAAACATCCATTCGTATATCATGAATATGTGTAAAAAAAGTTATTTAAGTATAACAATTATTATCATATTTTAATTTGATTAAAGTAGGAAGAAATATTACAATAGTTTTAGTACAGTAACTTTACTTCTTTTAGTGTTTTTTTTTTGTAAATTTAGTATGTTTTTATAGACAGTAAAAATTAAACAAATGAAAAATATTTTATTATTTAAAGTAAATTATGATAATATAAATTGCACGTTTTTTTAATATATACTTCCTACTATAATATTTTTTGCTATATTTGATGGTTAGATTCTTTCTTAATTTGACATTGGACACGTTTTTAACTTTGTCTTAGTGTAACATTTATTCTAATCCATAAAAAACTATGACATATTTTTCATTTATAAGTTTATAATATGATATAACACATTTTGTCTCTCATCTAAATTTTCAATATTCTTGTTTAATAACGATAATGTATATTTAAAATTAATCTTAATATAAACTATTTAAGATTTTAAATTTATAAAACAAAAAATAAAATGTGAAATACTTTAATTACATATCAATATTAATTTTCTCTTTAATAAAAACATGAATAATAATTATCGAAATGAGACAATTATTTATCTTAAAATAATTATCCAACCGTCTAATCATAAACAAGTTAAAGGCAACTTTTAAATTAATTATTAAAAACTAACAAACTTATGAAACGTGATAAATAGAATATCAGCATTAATTATAATAGTATTATGTGATTATATGAAACTGTAATTAAATATAAACTTTTAAAGCAATTTAGTTTTATGAAGGTGTAGATGGTGGAGGTGGGAAAGACGTAGCGGAGTATACTAGTCAATAACGTCACATGGTTCGTGCTTTTTGGTCTGTTTTGTTTTCTCTTAATTTGTTTATTATTTGGATTTGAATACGTCTCTTTTACACACTCTTCTTATTTATTGAAATAGTACTGAGGCCCATCTAATGAAAGCGAAAGTTTAAAATTTCTCATGAAAAAAAGATAATCGATTAATAATCAATGATTACAAAAACGGTATAATTGATTATCCTCTATTTATTCAATTTTTTATTAACATAACTGTAATTATGTCAATAACTTTGTTGTTAATATATTTTATTATACTATAATAAACGGATAACTAAAATTAAAATATTAATATTTTTTATATATGTTTATACTAAAAATTAAATAATTAAAATAAAATATTGAAACAATAAATAAATAAACTTAATTAATTTTAATTGTTCGTATCTTTGAAGCAATTTATTTTAGTATATTAATATTTTCAAATATAACCTTTTTATTTGGTAATAGTTAATTATATATATTTTTTTAAATTTATGTTAACTTTAATTTACATTTGAAAAATATTTATATATTAAATTATTTTAAAATATATTAAAAATTATATTATTGTGTCAATCATATAACATATATCTTCTACTTATTTTTCATTTTTTCTTTCTAATCCAAACGATCTTAATTTCTACCTTCTTTCGTCATTACTATGATTGAAATCAATTATAAATAACATTAGACATAGGATGAAATATTTTTTAGGTTTAGTCTAATAACATAAATTAACAAACTATATTTCTTTGTTAAATAACAATTCCCATTAAATAATGCAAATTTATAATGAATATTTTTTTATTTCATTTAAACTTCTATGTTTAGAAATATAATTTATGTACATTATTAATTCACTAATTATTTGTTTTACAAACACATCGTATGTGACTCTAGATAGATTAATGTGAATCAAATCAGAATAAGTTCTCATTTCTCTTTATTATTAATTCAATCCATTTTTCTCCTTTTTTTTTTGTGAGATTAGGAAGTGGAGTAAGATGCTAATTTATTTATATGTGTTTTAAATTAGATGGTTTCAAATGTATTCTTGTTTGGAACAAGTTAATAAAAATTTGATTAGATTATGTTGTATTGAAATATTTTTGCGATGAGATTATATATCTTCCTTCCAAGTCAGCTGAAGACAAAATCTTAGAATACTAGTGGATCATAGCAAAAAATTATAATTATAAACTAAAGTCTAAATTATCCAATGGATTATTAAAGAACTTATTAAGTTGCGGGTGGAAAAGAAATACATGGGCCGACCAAAGTTTGATTTTGTTTTTCATAATTCAAGTTTTAAATAATTAGATCCTATTTAAATATCTCTAAAATATATAAATTATTATGGGCTAGAATCCAAAATGGGCAAAGCCCATTCAAAGTTTACGCTTCGTAGGATGAAAGGGCTTTTAGTTGGACCCAATAAAAAGAAAAAGGCACAAAGGGTAAATCCGCAATTAATTAACAAGGGAGGGGTTTTTGGTCTTTTCCTAGGGAGTGAAACCCTAATTCTAATATTCTCGTTATATAAGTCAGACCCAGAGGCTGTGTTTACATCTCAAAGATTGAAGAAAACCATCTTTCTGCAAAATCAAATCTACGAACGGCGAAGCTACAGTCTTTTAAAATTTCTTTCTTTTTCTATTTTTCATTTGCCTCTTGAGATGCTCTTGATTCATAGGCCATGTGTCATTGGTTATCTCGCATTGTTTGATGATAGAGGCGTACATTTTTCGCAGGAACGTTGAGTCGCTTCGCCTTCGTTTGTTTATTCCAGGCGCAGTGAATTATTGTACTGCCAAATAATCTTTTTATGGTTTTTAATCTTCCAATCGATTGATTTTGTTGTTTTATTTCTCTGTATCGGTTTGTTTTTCTTTTAATTTTGAGATCCGATGATGGCATGAAATCTTTGAGACCTGATTGTCTAATTTGATGACAAATATAAGCATACTGCTGAGGATCCTATCCAAACCTTCAAAGATGTCAAGTTCTTTTCGTTTTTCTTTTTGGGTTTATGATTTAGGGTTAATGTAGTATGTGTATGTTTGTGATTTTCAGAGTATTAGGAAAATGATCTGAATGATGAAATATGCACTGGGCTCTGAGCAGTTTATTGATGCATAATGCTAGCCTAGAAAGCTATGTCTGACTTTTTATTTCTGTTTTATACATTAGTGTGTTGGCTGAGTATTTGAGTTTTGTTATTCTTTTTATCTTTATTTTTCTTTCTTAACAATTTACTTGTGTTTTTGTGTTTTCTTATTCTTTTCAAAGAATGCAATCATTGTTGTTTTCATGTATATTAAATATATTTGCATCTATATGAAAGATTACAATATATTTGAATGTATATATAATTTTTTTTTTATATTTAGTTCTCGAAACGTCTCGCAATTGAATCTATTTACATAGAACATGGAAAATTGATTGTTGAATAAAAAATTAATTGAAGATGAATTATTCCCTTTCAAATTGGAAGTGTAATGTAAAACCGTGCCATTTGAAAGTATCATAATGAAATACAAATTAAAAAAATGGAAATAAAAAATGTTTCTGTAATTAGTATTTTAACTCGCAAATGAGGAAAAGAAATTGTCACCTTAGAAGCAGATCTGCCGAATTTAGTTGAGAATTTTTTATTCACAACTAATACAAAATTATTATTGTTAAATCAGCATAAAAATGCTTATAAGGAAATAGTTACAAGAAATATCTAGGTCAATTATCTTGAAGAACATCCCACTGGCTCTCCATTGGAAAATAATCTGCTTACTGGTACCTCAAGTTCTCCATAGCAATGTCATAATTCTTTGAAAAGCTTCAATACAGAAAAAACATTACCCGGAAAAAAATGTATTTACAAAATCAATGCAGTTGGATCCCCACTGCAAAAGCTATTTAATCTTGAACTTTTAATGACATTCGATTCGCAAGAAGAATGGTTGTGATACATCAATCGAAACTACACCTAAATGCAGCAACAGAGAACTACTGGAGAAGCAACTCCCGAAAATGGTTTTCCTAGAAAAATGGAGGTCCTATTATGCCACCTTATTTTGATATAGTTAAAGAAATTTTAATATATACATTATCCTAATCCAAACTTCATTATTTAATAACTTATTTTGATTTAATTTAGACTTAATTCATAGTAACATCATCAATGAACAAATACCAAATTTACTCTTGAAATGAGTTTGCTGATAAACGGATTTGCATACAATATATATGAATGGTAAGGAAAAATCTCGCGTATTCACCATATCTGAGAAACCAATTTAAGTATCTAGTCTTTTATTAAGATACACCAATTAAAAGTTAATTTACATTTTTTTGAAAAAAATTAATTGTATTTTTCCGGTCTTCCCTACTTTTCTAAATTCTTGTATAGGCATTCTTCCCTCCTCCCTCAAGGCATCCTTTTCTCCCTTCCGCCTCAGTAAGCCATATAGTGCTGGAGATGCTCTTATCTCACTAATTTTGGTATATAGAAGATTTTGTAGCAGGTCCCTCAACACTACATTTCCCTTTCTCACCAATTCCTCCATTGCACTGTTGGTATCACCAGTGCTTTTAAGGAGTTCCAACCTTCTAATTTAGGTGCAATGCAAGGATAAAATCTGTCCAGATTAGATTCGCATCCAATCCTAAAGTTTCGCAGTATAGAACTTCACCCTTACCACTCTAGCTCCACTTTCTTTATTAACCCAGACACAGTTATGGCTTCCAAGCAAGCCGAATATGCGTGCAACCACCCAGCATGCAGATCACAGTACAAAATATAGCTGATATGACCAGAGAATTGAACATAACTACCGTCACCAGACACGTATTTTCCTGCCACCCAAAACATGTGCGTGGTCTTCCCTGAATCATCCATTTTACATCTAACTCTAAATTTGACAGAGCTGAGAGAACTTTAGACCACCTGCAACCCTCCTTACTTGTATGTCATCTAGCACCTAGACCAAAGTGGAGATCTAGCACTATTAATCTTGCAAGTTCGTAGAAGTCCGAAAAATGGCAGTCAACGCAGATGGTACATACCTCTTCGGAGCCGTGCTTGATCTTCCAAGAAGTACCCTCCATGGCACAAAAACTATGACATTGACAGATCAAGCAGATTTACACTTCAAGTGAGCCAAAATCAAAGCTCACAATTACATGCACTATCCACTTAAAACCAAAATGCTAAAATTATTAACAGATTAAACTTCTATTAACAACGCATCGTTATAGCAAAGAACTGTCGATGTTTAAGCATTTGATTATGGAGTAATGATCTAAATGAAAGATATTATTTATTTTCCTAATTTTGTGTTCAAATATATTAGCACAGAAACGTGTTATAGTTTTTTTCTTTTTTTTTTTCCACATTATATGAATATTTTGAAGTTATTCCTTTGGCTCCCAAATTCATTCGAATCTTCAGCATTAAATTTAGGGTTTCAGCTATCACAGCTCTTTGCAACAAATTGAATAATGCACACGAAAATTTCTTCAGCTATTACTTAGGATTGTCAGTAAACTAAAGCTGAAGCCTCTGCCAGAACCTACCAAAATACATATCTAGCCAATGTTACTGTTGTAATTTGTTCTTTTCATTTGCCCTGCATTGATCGCTATGAAATCAAAATCGTATACATCCAATATTTGATTTTGGTATTGCAGTGATAAGCTCTGCCCAATGTGATATGGCTTGGTAGTTTTTGGTTGTTGATTTCAAAATCTTGAGTCAGCGAACCGGATTTGAGAAGAAAATTACAACAAAGTATACAACGAATCCAGCAATAAGTATCCCACCGTAGATATAAGTTTGAGACGAGTGCACAGGATACTTATACTCAATTTTGCAGCATTTCATATTATCCCTCTCGCTGGCCAAGACATGATCAACATATCTGCAATTCACAAAATTGTAAATAGCCTACTAGAACAGTATCAAGGAGACAAGTATCAGTTTACTAGAATATCTTCCCATTTTGATTGACAACACAAATGATGACGTTCTAAAATAAAGGGTAACTTACTGTTGGGTGAACATGGTGCTCTGCAGAATATCCGAACTGTTTAAGTAGGCGTCCTGTAACCGATGATCATATAACAGTGAAGACATATCAACAAGCTGCTCCTCAAGGCCCTGGTGTATGCACACAAATTGCAGTATGTTAAGAATACAAATGCCTGCAAATCAGGTCAAGAACTCCATTTAAGTAAAGCTTACATCAAGATATTTTTCTAAGCGATCAACTAATTCATGTGGGAAGGGTTCTGGCAAATTAGTAGTTTTCTTGTAGAACTTCTCTAACCACAAATCAGTGGTGGACTTTTCTTTCTTTCCTTTTACTGGTTCACCAAGTGGAGTTTTCAGATACTCTGCTGCAAAAGTTTGCACAGTCTGCACAGAATTGACAGGTAATTTCAGGGAACCAAGTACTGATATTAAATTAAACTCATGAAGCATGACTTACCTCTGATGTATCACGAATTTTATGAAGTACAGAGTCCACACGGGCATATATCGAGTTCCTCTGTCAATAAACAAAAAAGATAATTAGAGAAATAACTTCTGGTAAATAAAATTCACTTGGGCATACCGAGAGAGCACTAACCAAAGCAACATCTTGGAGCATTTGACTGATGTGAGATGTATTAGAGAATGGTCCAAACGGATGGCAGCCAGCTGCCCAAAGCCAATTTATAACAGGTCTTTCATGTACATGAGAAGCCTTCTCATATGGTGCACTTAAACCACCTACAACCGAGGCAAGACCAGCCAATATATGACGTTGTGCCTGAGATGGAACAGCATGCCTTCTTTGTGTTTCTGAAACGTAGCTGTCAAGTCAAACAAGGCAATTAAGAGTGGTGTTAATTTTTGCAAAACAAACATAACATATAATGAGGAAACCAAAGTAATTGAAAGCAGTGTTCAAAATGGTTTTTTTGAGTCGAACAACCCAAATAGACAGATAGTCAGCATGAAATGAGAGTAGACTTTACTTTCTAAAAAAGTAACTAAATGGATAGTATCACAATACATTAGCAACATATCCTCAAAAAGACAGACAAACATTCAAAAGTAATCAAAATGTACAAATGTCTACAGTAGTATGTACTCATCTTCAATTTGAAAGAACTGGATATCTGAACCTTTATATTTACTCACCTTAAGGGAATCTTTTCATTTTGATGCTCAAGCACAATTACAACATCATTGCTTGTCCATACCATACTTTCATCCTCCATCATAAGGTTTGGATCCACATCCGCCAGCGATAACACAAAGCTGCATATTAAAAAGTATTACATTTGGAAATTTTAGTTGAACTGGTATAGCAATCAAAATATATTTTCATACAGCAAGTGCAATATAGTGCATTTCATTTAAAAAAAAACCCATCAGAATGAATATAATGATCTAATCACAAGAATTTAAATATTTCCAACTTTGTGATTGATTGACAAAATGGATTAACAAAGAGGAGTACTTCCAAAACTTTCCTTACAAAAGTTTAACCCTAAGATGTTTTTTCTAACAATTTTTTCAACTTTGATCAATCACTGTTAAATAGAAATAAATAAATTTTTGTATGTTGCGAGCTATACATATAATCAATATATTTAGGGGATAACTTTTTTTGTCTTTCAAGTTCGAGTTATTTGAGATTCCTTTTCATTTTGCAGAACGCCACCAAATTTTGGGTACCAACTTCACGAAGTCCAGAGTATCTAACTGCAAATCGGTAGGCCTAGGTTGACCTCAAGTGTCCTAATTGACCTAAGTGAGAGATCAGTTGAAAATAATAAAAGTACAAAAGGTGTTCTATAAAACTATTATTAAATATGAATATACAAGAACAAAGACACTATGATGTTAGGGTTGTATTTCAATATTCATCTAGGCAAGAGATAGCAGTGTACGCACACAGGAATTACTCTAGTTCCATATGTTGGTTGTAGATCCCCTTGTTTCTTTACTTTCTTTTTCCTTTTCCCGCCATATTTTGAGTTATATGAAGCCCAAAGAGGCTTATGCTTAAGAATAGAATCAGTTGACTTGTCAGATTCATCCATCCAATTCTGGCGGAGGAAATATTTACTTGAAAGAGATGGGTCAGCCACTTCAAGCAATCCAGCAGCAAGCACATCAGCAGAACGTTCCATCTCCTGTAAAATGAGGTTTCAACTCCATTATCTATATATAAATAGCTAAGAAATTAATAAAATTAATTTGCATTTAGCATCTTAGTTATGTATCTATTTAATTCAACAATGTGGATGGTGAATTCTGGAGGTCCTTCAAAAGATCGCTTAGGCTAAAACGATAACATGAGCAGCACTACGTCTACTAAGCATTCAAATTTGTCTATTTAACAAAAAGGGGTTACATACTCATGATCTACAACTTACAAGGTTAGTACAATTTTTTCCAATAATTACCCAATGAAAAGGAAGAAATCACATTGCCCAGGTCAATTCATATCAAAAGTTGAAAGCAGTAGATTTAAGCAACAAAGAGTATGAGTCAGCACTCACTTCTTTTAAAATAGCACCATCGAGATATGTCTTGGTATGAACATGGAAACGACCATCATTCTTGGTTTCCTGCAGGGAATGTCCACGTGTAGCTTTTGAAACAGCAATTGCCAGCTTCTCATGGCGATGTAATGAATGTGCACCCCCAATAATTACTAATTCTTGCCCATCATGAAGCATACTCTTCACCTGAAAGAAAAAATGTAGCAGTTGCATGATGTTCCTACAATTACACAAAAACCTCAATTCCAGAAAATCCATAAGACAGTTTTCAAACTGAGTTAACAAAAATAGGTAGTCTGCCCTAAAGGAAATTACAAACCTCTGCCTCAATTCTTTCTATATCAATACTGTAATTATGGCCCTTTTCCATAATGTTGTATCGATTATGATTTTGCAAGACAATTATCGGTATAAGCAGCCTTGAAGTAAGATCAACAGTTTCAAACCTGAACAAATCAATAACAATACAATTAAACTCCAGAGCTAATACTTCCGTGATCAGCAGTTAACAAAGCATTCAAGTGCACTTATTATTCATATGCTAGACCCAACTGCAGCTCAAATTACATAAAAGTATTGAATACTAAACAAAAGAATAACGCAGGGGCATATGAGGCGGAGGGACATTACTCATCTTATAAACCGTTTCTGTAGAGTTCAATTAGGTAAAAACCACTTTCTAAGACAGTATTGAAGTCAATCAGAGTTTATGCTAGTGAGGTTTGTTAGACCTATCATGCTATTAGGCTGCTATTGAACTACTCACAATGTTGGACTACCCACAAATATTTATGTCATGCTCAAAATATCTATTCTTTTGAGGTGTTGGAGATCTCTCATCAACTATAGATAAAACTAAATTATAGTATATATAAGTGGATGCAAATTTTATCTTACAAGTCAGTTTTACAAGATTGAGTTAGGCTTAAACCCTACTTTCTAAGACAATGTTTTGGAGATAAAAATCAAGGTAGACATCATACCACAAGTTTCAAAAGTTAAGCATCCATAACCCATCTTAAAATCCAACCTTGATGGTAAAGATGGTTCTGCTTAACCAAAGAGCTTATGAACTTGTGAAAATTTGAGCAGAAGACGATAAAATCAGCTAAGCAAAACAGTTTTAAACAGTGAAAAGCAGACAAAAGCATGTCCCATCCCCACTAAAATAGTTGATAAGAATCATGAGATAAGTTAATGGATGAAGAAAAACTAAAAATAAGAATAAATGCATATCTTAAAGAGAAAGTTCCGAGGCCACCAATTGAAGAGATAATGATTTAAAGTTGCATGTAGAGGTTTGGTTATGTGAGACAAGCAGATAGAAAGCTATCCAATTAAAAGGGGCCAACGGTAGTGTTGCTTAACATTCTCTGAATGGACCCAACTACTCCACATGATATTTAACAACACTAGCAATATTTTACAGCACAGGTGACACTAGTAAAAACTTAAAATGAGTCTCATGTAATACCTTACACATTTTCATATGCTTCATTATATTTGGTTTTATTCAAACTTAAAAAATAATGAAATTCTAGTCATGTTTCAACTGCTAGAGTCATGGTCAATGTGTATGGTTGATCCGATATTAATTTGTGTCAAAAGAGACTGGCTAGAAGCATCCCTCCGTTCCAAGATCAGTCTTGCGGACTTTTAATGATAAAAATCAGTTGATTAAACAAGGACAGTTCTTACACAGCTGATGCCACACGTGATTGGACCAATGGTGGAAACTCAATAGTAATGATTCTTATAGATAAAAAAACTCTATTGAAGATGCTCCTAGGGGGTTAAGACTTAGCAGTTGTTATTAGCTTATAGATCTCAATACCTCACATCAGGTGCAATAACATGTTCCACCGTAGTTGATACCAAAGAAGCAAGCTGCCCAAGAAAAATATCATTGCTTGATTGTTGAGAAGTTGTGCTCAAACTACTACGATGTATCACATTTTGTAATCTTGGCAGGCTTCTAGAACAGACACTTCCTTCTTCAGCTTCAATCTTACCGTAAGTGCAAGGCCCTGCTGAAAGGTCAATCACCACAAATCTGAATGAATAAATAAAAATGTCAGGCTAGCATATATGTATGATGAATGGGCTAACATGATTTCTTGAGCTACACAATATACAATAAACCAATTTTTCCCAGTAAAACATTTTTGAGAGAAGAAACTGAAGTTTAAGAGAAAATAGTTCAGAACTAAACCATTTATACCTGCCGGAGCTTAACCAAACTTGAGTTGCTCCTCCACCATTGTAACGATAACGATAGATGTAATCTCCTTCTTGTTTTTTCATATCTTCCTCAGTTAGGTCAGGAATTTTCCCGTACATTAAACCATCAAGATCGATTTCCTTATTTCTAGGATCTAGTCTCACCTACAAGCATTTTTAAACTAACACTAAAAAAGAGAAAAAAAAAACAAATACAATTGCTACAGTAGTAGGGACATATGAAGTATGGTATATCTAATATTTGGCAACTAAAGGTATTGCTTATTGATTATACCTTGTCAAAGTTTACAATAAATATTGCACTTGGCACTGGCCTATCCATCTCCGTGACAGAAGATCCCACACTGTCCATGTCAAATATGTAGGAGTACAGCCTTTGAAATACTGGTTCCACACCTGTTGCTTCAACTTCAAACAAAGGCACCTCTCTTCCAAACTCAGTCTGCAAGTTGTGGTAAGCTTTAGCAAGTTCCATAAAAGAAAGTGGCAAAAAAAAAGAAAGGACCACACAGTTACCTCTCTTGCTTTTCCTGCAGGAACCATTGCTTCTTTAAGTTCTTTCTCAAGTGCTATCAGTTCAGGCTGCCCAGCCTACAGCGAAAATTAGATTTAAAATTATTAGTGTTCATATCTAGCAGTTTGTACATGATGGCCTATACAAAGAAACAAACAATAACATAAAAAAAAAAAGATGTCCGATTGTAGAATATGCTTCAACAACAATACCAAGATAGAACAGTCTTAATCAATCCATAAGATTTCCAAAGTACAGTTTGATTCTCAAACAAAGCCAGCTGGTCCTTATTTACAAAGGGTATTTAAGTTCATCTAAACAAAAGATCATTGTTTCTTCCTCTCTCGGCCTTCCAAGGTTGGGAATCCAATCTTGACCTTTTTTTCTCGAGTATAAAAATATGGACATGATCAAACTTTCATCACTTGTTATATATGGTTTGAAACCTTTAACTTTGGATCTAATTGTATAAATTTCTCCATAGACAGTACTTAAAGATAATAGGAAGAAAAAATAAAATAAAAATCTTCTTAAGTTAAAATAAGTTTATAAATAAGTTAAAATTAGGTTTTTGAAGAAGTTAATATGAAAAAACTTCTGAAAATTAACTTATAAATTAGCTAATTTTAGGAAAGCTCATTTCATATTTTTATCTTCTTCCTGCTTGCATCTCTTACAAGTGTTTACGAAGAAGTTGAACCAAACTAATTTTTTAGAGTATGCAGTTCAAGAAAGCACTAGGATCTCCCCCAATGACCGTGCTTTGCATTTCAATATTCCATAACTTAGACATATGCTAAAATTATCCAATTTCAGACCAAAACATCGGTAATTAGAACTCTACTGATCCATTTAACTCAACCTTCCCAAACTAGCAGACTCCACAGAGTCACAGTTAAACAGTAGTCACCACGATAAAGCTTGGGAGCTGCATTTCACTTTCAATCCAATTCAATCAACAAGAAAATAGGGACAATGAAGCAACAATTAGCCTAAATAGAATACAAGGCATATAAACGTGACTTACATGAAACGCATTATAGACCATGTGATGCTCAATATCAAGTAGCTCTCCAGTCTCCAGACACGAAGGTCTGTGAGCTGGAAAGCTATTTTTGAGAAATTGTTCCAATCGATGCGCGTCGATGTTGTATCTGTAACCTCCGTCTCCGTTGAAACCAATCAGAACCACGTTCACTTCAAGCGGAACTTGAAACGGAACCTACACAAACCACAAATACGTGCATTAACACATCAATTAATTGGACGTTGATGATGATTTTAATTTTACGGAAAAAAGAAAGTGACCTCGGCGCGAGAATGGAGCATGCGGCGGACGTCGGATCGGACGTTGTCGCGGACGTCGTGGAAGGCGCCGTGGTGCCACTGAGGATGGCCGGTTTCTCTCCTGAAGGCTTGCGGCGCCGAATTGGACTGAGTCAGGAGAAGACTCAGCAGAGCGAGTAGGAGCGAACGAGGCGCCATTACCTCGCTCGGGTTTGTTGATTCAGTTCAGGAATGACAGAATTGTTAGTGATTTGATTGAAATAAGAACATTTGTGGCTGCAACAGCGAGATTGTGAGGAATTAATTAGCCATATGCGAAGCTCGCACAACAACGATGCTCAGTGTGCCTGCGGAGTCCACTCGCCGGGACCTGATGGCTGCGAATTTCCACAACGTTTTCCTAGATTGTCCTTCAACGACAATAACCATGTTTTGGATCCTTTTCGTTACAGGCCCAAATTTGAAATCGGGCCGGACCGGTCCATCCAATAGTATACAAGCTTTTGTTTCCTGCATTCCCATAATTACTATCCACACCTCCATGTTAACTTTAAAAAGACTAAACTTTCCTCACTCATTGCACCACATTGTCTTCTTCTTCACCACTACATCCGTGCCGCTACTATACTCTTGTTGCTGAGTCTCGAGGCGACAATACCGACGTTAGCAAGAGTCTCGTCGGGGGTCTTTAGAAGGTTCTGCCGGAGAAATGCAAGTGAACTCTGAGAATGAAGAGAAAGAAAGAGGGAACAAAATATTTAGTTTGGAGGAAATTATATGACAAAACATAGCTTTTCTTCCTTAATTATTGTTTAATCTATAAAATATCCGGATTGTTCAATCTCTAATGTTTCTGGAGTGTTCAATGGAGAGAGGGAAGGTAAATGTTTATGTATATAGTTTGGGAAATTTTTTCCAAAGAACATCTTATATATTCTAAAAAAACATGTTTCTAAAAGTTTGTTCTATAAATCTTATTTCAGAAAATTTGTTTTGAAAATTTTCAGAATTAATAATTCAAAGCTCACCATTAAAATATAACATGAAGACTAGAATGATCATTTTAAAATTTATGAAGATGCAGTAGTAATTATGGGACGTGGAAAGCAAAAGCCTTCATACAACAAACCCTTTTTTTTTCGTTCAAAAGTTTTAAACTTTAAAAATATTTATTAAATGATTTAGGAATTGTTATATTTAAAAAGAAAAAGTGATCATGGACCGGCCCATTTGGTTCATAGTATGTTCAAGACTGGAATGGTCTAATTAATAAAATTGTACTAACAGTTTATTTAATTGACATGGCATCACGGTTTTATAATTAAAATTAAAAATATATCATATTCATATTCCTACGTTTCAAGATAAAATTATTTTTAATTTGCGTCGATTTTAATGGTCTTTGTTTGGTACTAATTACATATAATTATAGTCTGTAAATGTTTTTTTGGTAAAGATGACCAAAATAATATTTAAAAACTGGAAACTAAATATCAATAGAGATGACGAAACAAATGGTTTGACTTATGGCAAGTTAACCAACATTTTCGTGTCGCTTTAGGAAAATTAATATATATATATATATATGAAATTAATTATCATTTTAACTATAATAATTAAATATATAAATTATAATGCATATATATAAGTTATAAACAAATTGCTTTTATACTTTTATTATAATATTATCTTCTAAATACAAGTTCAATTACAAAAAAAAAAAATTTATAATT
>Ga0209589_1001538_pt1 | contig 38271 bp, 10 predicted proteins | sample CowpeawhiteBW_FD_187525 | JGI IMG/M metagenome (GOLD analysis project Ga0209589, IMG submission 187525) | Root nodule microbial communities of legume samples collected from California USA - Cow pea white BW (SPAdes) (version 2) | ecosystem: Host-associated > Plants > Roots > Nodule | place: USA...
ATATATATATATATATATATAATCGGTTATGTTTAATAATAATAATTAAATCTATCCAAATATGATTTTCATAAAATAGGATATAATCCATTATACTTGATATAGTCTATAAGTTCAAGTTTTTCTTACAAAATCTATTCGGACATAATTGATTAAATAAAGTAAAATTCAATTAATATCAAGTTATTTTCTTTTAACCAAGAATAAATTCATTCAAACCCCCTTGAATTTGAGTGCTAGAGATTTTTGCAACAATGGACATAAATAATAAAATATTATGTATTATCTATCAATGATCAATATATGTTTGCATATTAATGAGACATAAAAGGACGGTCATAACTATTGTTCAGAATTGAAGTACCTTGAGTGACATTATTAAGGTAAATAATCATGTATGTGAGGTATTGTTTGTTTTAGAGTATATAGTTTTGGTCACAATTTTGTCCTTTAAAAGTGCATCGGAAAGTGAAAGGAGGAAGAAGTATTTTTAACTGCATTAGGTCTTGACTCCTAAGTGGTGTTGGGAATGACGAATTGGTATTGTCTGCTTTGGAGCTTTGGAGCGTAAAGCTCCGTCAGGTTTTGTCCTTCAAAGATGTCTCAAATGGTGGAATGAGTATTTAAACTGCCTTAGGCCTCGACTCTCAAGCGATGTGACACTATTGCGTCCAATAGGAACATATCTCTAAATTATTTTATTGTGTCTTAATTATTGTATTTTTTCATTAACGATATATAAAATTTTAATTTCAAACAATTTTGTTTGAAATTATAAAGTAATTAATCCTTATTTAAATGTGTAATTTATTTTTGGTTAGAATATAAAGCTAATGCATAAATGATGTGCAATTTTTATGCTGTGAATTATTATAGCTTGTTTTCGATACGGTTCACAAAAATAATATACAATGTGCAAAGGTTAAATTGACTTGATATTGAGTGAAAAAATTGTTTTTATGAAACAATTAATTAATTTTATTTAGTATAATATTGAAGGGGTGAAACCTATGATGCATGGATACGATACGTGTATCAGATACGACACTTATCCGATATGTCAATACGTTTATTTTGAAAATAATAGGATACAATACGTGATAGATACGCGATATATGAATATTGAAAAGTGTACATAATTCTTAAAAACATAATAAATATATAATTGGTATTATGTGAATCCAAATTAAAACTATATGTACTAAAGTTGTCAACATAAAAAATATAAGTTATTGTCATCCTAAAAGTATCACTACAAGAAAACTCTTAAATAATAACTAATTTTAGTAACCAAAAATATGTTAGAGACCAATTATTTTGATAGCCAAGAAAACCTTGGTAGTTAATGTTAGTGAACAAATCTAGAAACCAATTATTTTGGTAATCAAAACCTTGGTAGTTGATGTTAGTGACAAATTTAGAAAATAATTCATAATAAAAACTATTTTAATTATAAATTAGAAATCAATTATAATTTGTTGAACTATTTTAATTGTCAAAAATTTTTAGTTTTTAGATTGATACATAAATTGATCACTATATAATGACTAATTAGTTTTTGTGACTAAAATTGGTCATTATTCAAAGATTGTCTTATAGAGATACTACGACTTTATAAATTAGATACTTCACTAATAAGTATCGATAAAGTATCATAAAGTATCGGATACGGATACATATTGGACACGAATACATGACCCAAATTGAAGGATCGGACATAATCTATAAGTTCAAGTTTTTCTTACAAAATCTATTCGGACATAATTGACTAAATAAAGTAAAATTCAATTAATATGAAGTTATTTTCCTTTAACCAAGAATAAATTCATTCAAACCCCTTGAATTTGAGTGTTAGAGATTTTCACAACAGTGAACATTAATAAAATATTATCTATTATCTGTATAATCAATATATGTTTGCATATTAATGAGATATAAAAGGATAGTCATCCTTGTTCAGATTTCAAGTCCATTTAGTGACTTCATTAGAGTTAATTATTATATATTCAAGGTATTGTCTCTTTTGGAGTGTATAATTGCGTATCGGAAGGTGGAAGAAAAAAATGAGTATTTTAACCATCTTAGGTATTGACTCCTAAGCAATATGAGAAATGGCGAATTATCCCCATTGGATAGCTTAAAGGATCAATAGTTCATCTTAGAACCTCGTTATTGGCCCATGGTGGATGTCAATGTTCCAATCCCAAGCTCATCGAGCCATATTGTTGGGGTCAATCCCATGTATCTGAGGTATTGCTCGCTTTGGAGTTTTGGAGTTTTGGAACGTAAAACTCTATCACGGTTTTGTCCTTCAAAGGTGTCTCGGGGGGTGGAATTAGTATTTGAATTGTCTTAGGCCTCAATTTCTAAGCGATGTGGCACTATTGCGTGCGATAGGAACATAAGCTCCCTAGTCAAGGTTTGAGGGGAATGACAGATTGTCTCCATTGGAGGGCTTAAGGGACCTATGGTTTGTCTCCAAACCTCATTATCAGTCCAATGGTGGGAGCAATCAGGGACGGCTCAAGAGTTTGGGAGGCCTAAAGCAAACTTAAAAAGTGAGACATATTATTTAAAATTTATTGTTCGAGCTTCTTTTTATGCAAAATTTATTTATTAATTGCCATAATTAATTTTATTTAACATTTTTTTCAGTAGATAATATTACTAATCCGTTTGATCTTTCTTGAGACATAGTTGATCTTAAATATGTTTTTTTATTATCTTTAGCTTTGAGAAATTCATTTTGCCTAAAGCAATTGATACTAAAATTCTTAATATTATTTTATAAGTTATAGGTTCAGTTGGAAAAGAATCAATTCTTTTTATATAATTAAGAATGTCAAATAATTTATGATTTTCCAAACCTATAATTTCTCTTAAGATATTTAATCTAAAAATAAATAAAATCCATCAATATCCAATAAATGATCATGTTTTAAATATTTTTCAAGGTTTAAGCATTTTTCTTACAAAATGTACAATATAGTGACGTTAATTTTTTAACACTAAATAAAAAACAAAAATATCTTTATATATTTTAAATTGTTCAAATTTACTTTTAAGTGTGGTAATTGTTTTATCCACAATATAGAAAAAGTAATGAATTCTAAAGGATTATTGAAGAGATTTTACAATTTCATTCTAAAAATTTTTCTCAAATTGTTTCTTTCTGCATATAATATGTTTTTCACGAAACTTAGGTTCTTCTCAACTCAATAGTAAATCTTTTTTTTTCATAAACTTGAATTATCTTTCTACAAAAATCTCAACTTTGAATTGTGCTCCAATTAATCTATTATTCACCAAAAGAGTAACCCCTAATCTAACTAATAGTTTTGTTGAAAAAATTAAGTTTCTCGTTAAGATATATTCAAAAAAAATCTCAAGATTCGTAAATAGAAAAGTACTGAAACAAAATTGAGAAAAGAAATGAATTTCTAATTTTAATACAAATCTAAAACATAATAAAAACAACAACAATACAAATAGAAAGAAAAAACATATTAACCAGAAATAATGAGGATGAGAATATTGGTACACACACGCAATATAAGATTCAAGAAATGTAATATGCCAAAACTTAGAAAAAAGAAAGAATGACTCTTGGAAGAGAAGAAAGTAAGGAGAGACCAAAGAAGTCGTAGAGAGATAAAAAGATAAAAAAAGAAAATAATGTGTAAAGGTTGTTTTGGCAATTTTTTATATTGGAAATTATTATAGTTTGTTTTCGATACGGTTCACAAAAATAATATATCATGTGTAAAGGTTGAATTGATTTGATATCAAGTGAAAAAAATGTTTTTATGAAGAAATTAATTAATTTCATTTAGTATAATATTGAAGGGGTGAAACCAAAAGTTATATTTCTACTAGTTTTGAAATAATTGATTATATTTTAATAATTTATTACATCAGTTAATAGAAAAAATATTTTACATGTGCTTTTCCATTCTAATTTTTGTCTCAATTTAGTTTCTATTTTTGTAAAAATAGTCCAATTTCATCCCTCTCCAAATTGAAACCAAAATTAATTTTTATATAAATGTTATACAAATATTTGTATTAAATTTGATATTTTTATTCAAATTGATATTTTTATTATATATTTTTAACATAACTAAGTTTATTTAAATTTGTGTTTCACATTCAACTTTACTTAAAATTGTTTTCAAATTTTAAATTTATATGTTTTTCATTGTTACATGAACTAGTTAAAATTATTTTTAAAATTTTTATAATTGTTATTTTTATACCAATTCAAACATTTGTGTATAAATTATTGAACTTTACACAATCTAAAAATATACATTTATTTGAAATATAAATTCAAATAAAAAAATAATATTAAAGTACGATGTAATAAAATATCAATATAATTTATGAATTTTTTTCTATTAACATTTTTTTCTATTAACAACTTTAAAACAATTTTAAATAAAGTTCAATGTAAAATATTAATTAAATAAACTTAATTTTGTTAAAAATATTTACTTGAAATATCAATTTTGATAGAAATATTTGATTTCAATTTGGAGAGAGACAAAATTGCTCAATTTTTACAAAAATTAGGACTAAATTGAGACAAAAATTAAAATAAAGGACCAAATTGAGAAAATGGAGATGACACCTGACATATAAGTGACACATGTCATTGTCACTGTCACATCACTTTGTCACTGACACGTGACACGATGACAACTTGACACATGGCAAATTATTATTTTTTTTTTAAATAAAAAAAGTTAAAAAAATCCAGGAATTGACATGTGTCATCCTTTCTAACGGTGTTGTTGTACCACTAACGGAAGAGACCAAATTGAGACAAAGAAAATAGAGGGACCAAATTGAGATTTTACTACGAAAATGGGAACCAATTAGGTGGAATTTTTAAAAGATATTCATCTAATTGGTTATGTTTAATAATAATAAATTAATCTAATTTCTTTTCATTTCACCAACAATAAATTTCAAAACCTCTTTAATCAAGCGTTTAAGATTTTTGCACATACTAACACACAAAAAAAAAAGCTTTTAATGTTGTTATTTTATGTTTTTGATATTTGTAGAAAGTTCGATGTTATAGTGGAGGACATTAAATCTATAACACAAGTTAATTATGAGATTTTCCTTCTTTTTTTTTTGACTTTTTGCTAATATTTTTTTCCATTAAAATCATAGAAAATCAATATATATTACAAAAATACTCCACAAAATTTTTTGAAATAATATAGGTAGGAATGCAATATTCTATAAAAAAAATGATTTTCACAACATGAAACTATAAAAAAATTAAGAATGTTACTTAAAAAAATCGTAGAAAGATGAATGCAATATTCTAAAAACGAAATATTATCAATTTTTTATTCATAAGAAAATCTTAACCTTTTACATATTAAAAAATATAAAAGATATGAATTTATTAAAAAAAAAAAGAATCTGAAGAAGGATATATACAATTTTTTTTCATAATCAAACGATGAATTCTTTTATGTAAATCTTTAGTTTCTATATTTTCATAGATTGTTTAATTAAATTTTAGCTACTATGCTATTTAATGAAAGGTCAATGGTACATATTGACACGGTTCTATTCATTTGACATCAAATGGAAAGTAAAGAATATTGTATCAAACGGGGTATAAATGTGTTAGAGTGTTTTTCTCCTTAAAGAAAACAAGGGAGATTTGAAAATCAATTTTCAATTTATGATTAATTTCTATTATTTTTAGTATGTAAGATTTGTTTTAGAGAATAACTTGTTTTATTCTCAATAATTCTACAATACCTTAGGTTTAAAAAAGGGACCTTTACCCTTAAAATGTTACTCTTTTACCCCCGAAAACATGCTGATGGTTGTTTCCTCCCCGTTTGTTTATAAAACCACATCTGTGTAATCAAAATGTATTATAGAATCAATTATAGAATCAAAATGGCCACTCCACAGAAGTCTGCTGTCAGATTTGTGTTCATAATGCTTTTCATTATGATTGCATCAGGTTAATTATAAGCCATGTTTTTCTGTCATTTAATTTCTGCTATGGTGTTTTGAGGATTAAGTATCTGTTTCATTCTGTATTCTCTTTCTTAATAATGCATGGTTTGTGATTGCAGATGTATGCATGAAATCGGAGGCAAGAAACGTTGTGAGTCTACGTTGCAGCAATGAAGAGAATTGTGAATTGCTTTGTCCAGATTGTAATTGTAAATGTATTGACACTTGGTGTTTTTGCCCTGGAGTCCCTCTTCCTTTTACCAACAATAACTTCACTCCAACCCCTTGAATTCGAGTATTTGCAACACTTGACTTCAATAACAAAATATTATGTATTAGTATTGCCTCTCAGTAGTATGTCTGCAAATTAATAATATATGAAATTTTAACTTCAGACAGATTTCATTGATCATTTCTGGTGGCATTGTTTTGCATTTACTTTTGACAGTTTCGTGACTATAGATTACAGAGAACTAAATTAAGAGAGCTTTGAACTTTTAGAACAAGTTTCATGATATGTGTCAGTGGTATTATTCATTTACTTTCTGGTTCTGGTTTTTAGTTATCGTCTTATTTTAAGATACTTATCAGTATAAATATAAGATATTCATGGAGGGGGAAGGTTTTAAAAGAGCCACTAATGACTGTTTATGAAAATATGATATGTTCAAAGCATTGAAATGAGAGGAATACAAATTAGAAATTAAAGTGTAATAATATCAATTTGTTAAAAAACTAAAATTAAAGAAGTGTAATATGTATTTTTAATCTTTTGTCCTCTTAAGATAAAGGAGTGTGAATATAAAGTGCAATAACATCTATTAATTAGAAAATAAAAAAGAGCATACATAGCACCCATGTTACCATGCTTTTAATAACGATTAAAAATAATTTGTAGCAAGAAGTTGATAGAATTTATATATCTGAATTTGATTAATAAAAAACTGAATTTATGGCATTTGTTTAAATTAAGGAAATCAAACTCAATTTACTTACAAGTATTCAAGGTTTTTCTCAACATGGATCATAAGAGTAGTATATAACTTGTAAAGATTGAATTGACTTACAAAATATCTTGAGTGAAAAACTATTTTTATGAACAAATTAATTGATTACATTTAGGTATAAAATTGAATATGAGGAGCCAAAACTTGTATTTTATACTTGGTTTACACATATAATTGATTATAATGAAGAATAATCGATTATATCATCAGTTTAGATAAAATTTTTCAAAAATATGCATCTAACACTAGTGAAAAAAGATGAATCTATGACGATTTATTATGACAGATATTGTTACATCTGACATAATAAGTTGACCGGTGACATTTTCGTAATAAAAGTAATAGTTATTATGATAGGTAACAAGAAATCTAACATAATAAGTGAAAAGATAAATTTATTATATGACAGGTACAATGAACCTATCATAATAAATGAAACGCAGTGGCATCAACGTAATTATAATAAAAAGTTATTATGATAGGTAAAAGAGTACGTGACATAATAAGCAAAAAGAGTAGATTTATTATGACAAGGTGACCTACACCTATCATAGTAAATCAAATATAGTAACACAAAATTAATTATAATGAAAAATTATTATGTCAATTGTTCAAAGATTTGTAACACAATAAGTTTTAATCCCTCTTTTTCGCATTCTAGCAAGTAGTCCACCCTCAATCTTACCCTCTAGTGTTCTCGTCTTCCATTCTTACGCCATCTTCTTCACTCATAACAACAACAATCACTCATGTGCCCTCGTTGCTCGCATAGCCTCGTCGTTGGTTCTCCATTATCGCAACAGCAATCCCTAATCTAGTTTGTGCGTGCTGCAACAATCCATTCTCGTGCAGCAATCCCTAGTCTCCAATCCACCGCCGTCACACTTACAAGTATTCAAGGTTTTTCTCAACATGGTTCATAAGAGTAGTATATAACTTGTAAAGGTTGAATTGACTTACAAAATATCTTGAGTGAAAAACTATTTTTATGAACAAATTAATTGATTACATTTAGGTATAAAATTGAATATGAAAAGCCAAAACTTGTATTTTTATACTTGGTTTACATATAATTGATTATAATGAAGAATAATCGATTATATCATCAGTTTAGATAAATTTTTTCAAAAATATGCATCTAATGTCTAATAATAATATATTAATCTATTCAAATTTGATTTTTGTAAGATTCAAATTTAATCAATTGTGTTGAAGTATAGTCTATCATTTCAAAATTTTCTTAAGACAACTTTCACGACGTGACGCATGGTGCTCTAGACCACTGGATCTTGCTAGATTTGAGTTTTTCAGATGATGTTCAACGGTCTAGTGGTGTCGTTCGATACCATATCAGCGAACAACTCCAATTCAATCGACTTAGATCACTCAATCTATCACTTAGGTTAATCTAGCTTCTCTTTAATCCAAAAGACATTGTTTAGTTCAAAATAAACATTAGATAAAGCAAATTGGATCATTCTAATACAACCAAATCAGTTTCACAAGCACAAGCCAAAAATCAAAAGATCAATACATTCAAGCCAAAAACCAAATAGATCAAGTCATCAACAACTATCTTGATAGTTCCCAATTTCATAATCAAAATTAATTTGTCAACTTAAAACCAGACAATTATTATACATAGGTTAACTTCCCTTGTCTTAGAATAGTTCTTCTCAAGATAAAACTCCACGGTTCAATAAACTAAGCTACTCCACACTAGAAACACAATTTTAAAATCATATCGGTTCAAATGCTCTTTTTCTCCTCAATTTGTCATTTAGATTTTAAGAAGGATAAGAATTGTGGAAGAATTTGGGAGAAAAGGAAGAAGGAGAATGACTTGTGGAAGGAAATGGGAAACAAATGTGAGGTGCAAGAGTTTCCATGTTTTCTCTTCTCTCTCCCTTTTATTACTGTTATTATATTATTATATCCATTTAGTAATTTTTCTTTTTGGACTTGAGAGAGACAAAAAAATATGGAAAAAGTATGAGTGGGTCAACAAAGGGCCAATGGGTTACATTTCTTCTTTATATAATATTCAACTTTCTTATCTCAACTTAATATAGAGTTGAAATCAGGGTTTGGTATATGTTGCATGATTCCTTAGTTGAGCAAAACTTCAAAGATATGTTCACTCCTCATGGTCGTCAAAACATATTTAATGCTGCAACTAGATGACCAGCCTAGATGTGTGTGTGCTACTAAAGCATGAGTAGGCATTCACCACTGCTTTGGACCCTCTTCCTATCAATACTCTTATATCACACCTAGAGACTCTTTTGCACTTAACAAAGCATATCACCAACGATGATAGAGGCAGTTACTTAGAAAGTAGCAAAGGAGGTTGGTGGCCCTTAGAGCTATATCTTTAAGACGCTTATGACATGAAGTTAGTGGCCCCTAGAAAAGTATTTAAAGAGGTCACAATATTATATAATCCCGTCCTCTCCCTAGATGTCGTCAAGTTCATGATTAAGAAAGTTTGCCATGGTGATGCTATAGTTCATGTGCCAATATATGAGTATATATTGTGGCATAGACATTTAAGTCTTTCTTAGTTTGGACCTCCTAATAAAAACTTTCTTAATTATATTTGTAAGTTTGCATGATTTGTAGTTGAAACTTAATTTGTTTTCCATGTAACAACAACATTGTCACAAAAATAACCTTTAGATAAAGAAACAATGTGTATCTATAGACGATCCTATGCATTATTAGAGGTTGCTAACACCTTAGGTACAAACCCAATGGAGGTTTTGTGGTATTTTGATGTATTTAGTTGAGACGGTGAAATACAATTTATAATACACATATTATATGTGTTAGAGGTTGCGACAATGAACCAAGAACTAAATATTTCAATTATCTAGTTTATGGATGATGTAAGTCTTACCATAATGTTAAATATTATATATAGTCAATTAATTATGCTTTAAATGATTTTCTTTTAAATTATGTCAAAATGAAGGAACACATAATTTGTATGGATTCATGGACTCTCAACATATTTATCCATCGAAGAATAAAAAATCTGAAATCCAAACATATATCAGCAACATCTTAGTTCAATGGGAGAAATAAATATATTTTGCACCTCATATTCATGAGTAACTGTAGTTTTGTTGTGTCTTCAAATTATAATCTATCATTTTGAGTTGTAATGATAATTATTTTCAATGCAATTGTCATTGGCAACTATTTGTCATATCCTCGACTGATGACAATATTGCATAGTTTTGTTCATTGTATAAGAAATCCAACATGCATTTAAAACAAATAGTTGATTGGTAAGAATGCCAATTTATGTAATTTCTTTTATATAAGCGAATCTTAACTAGTGTTTTTTTTATTAGTTTGTACTCTAGATATAATATGTTGGAGGGCAAACCAACTACAAGATGATAGAAGCTCACACGACTACCACTCAAGGTTCTCTATCTTTGTCAAAATATAATTGTTTGGTTGTTTTACTTTCTTAATCAAATATGGTATAATTGTGTTGGTATTAAATTATAGTGTAACAAACAATCGAAGGGTACAAGTGTGAATATTATGTGATGTAATAGATCACAACCATTATTTGAGTTGATATTAATAGATGTTGAGACCAAATAATTGTCTAACTATTATCTTTTATGTACTAATTTAATTTATTGTCTTTTGCATTACTTCAATTATGCTCAACTATTTGATTATGAGTTCATGAACTACATAAGGAATACTTAGACAACTTATTTTATAGATTTCTACAACATTAGACTAGATGATTTGCAAATTTGGTTTTCTTAACTTAATTTCCGATTGTTTTAAATTTTTCAATATTTACAATTGTAAAACTTCTTTAAATTCAATGAAATATTGTTTGGTTCAGATTTTTCTTTTGAAATTTTAAAAAAATATGGACATTTAAGTAAAAATATAGGTGTTGAGTTGTCTTTCCCTCCTTACCTCTTCATTCATGAAAGGTGAAAATATTTCATTTCTTCTCAAATTTATCTGTACAAATCATTAGAAATAAATGTATCTCACCAATTTTCATTTATCCTCTCCAATCCTCTCAAATAGTAAATATCGAGAAACATATCCTAACATTATCTTTTGCCAATAAATTCACGAAACACAGTTTGTAAAATTCACCGTTCATTAAACCAAAATACACATTCGATTGAGCAAAGATTTAGCTTGCATGCATGTAAAATTTGTTGTTTTTCTTTTCAAGTTCTAGTTTATATATTCAACACATTTTCCTCTCCAAATTACCCATTTCTTTTTTCATTTTTGCATCCGATTGTTGACACATCACCGTCCACTGCTGTAGTTTTGTCCTGAGGGTAAGATCAAAATATTTTGATTGATGATGCCACTTGTCATTGTCTATAGGATTGGAAGATTGAGATTGAGATTTGAAACCCAACATATCTTGATTTGGACTATGATGTGTCACTATCTAGTTATGTTTGCCCACAATACTGCCCTGAGCCACCCCTCACAATTCCAAATTACCACCCATAACTATCTACTTATGCAACATTTCTTCATTTTCCACATGCTTCAATACAACCCTTTTCCAAAACAAATACTTGGTCAAAACCATTTCAACAAATAAATATAAAATTAGGTTGTTTTACTTTTCTTTTTTGATGTTGAACGGTTAACATTAGTTTATAAACTTTATAAATATTCCTTGAGAAATTTATTCAAACACGACAATGCCGTGATATGGTTATCTTTCACCATTTAAAACATAAAATAATAATTTTCGGTTATTTTGGTAAATTTTAGTGATTTTAAGTTAACAGATATGTTAGTGAAATCTTCGAATATTTAAATCATTCAGAAGTAGTTCCGTAGTGTATTTGTAAAAGTAAAGCATGTCATGAAATGCTAATTTAATCAACATAAGTTTATTTTGGATGATAACTAAGATAATCATCATATGTATATTTACGTAATTTTAATTTAAAAACGTAAAAAGGGAATAAATAGAAATCACTATACATCATATACAATAATACAAATTTAGAGTATTACAGAAAAGGTAAAATGTTTTAAGAAAACTCTACACTATTCTCCAATAAAAAAAATAATTAACGTATTATAATTAAACTAAGTAATATAAAATTATATTACAATTATTTAACAAACAATACAAAAATAATTTAATAAAAAATCGCTATAATTGAGAATTTAAAGCTCATCCAAAACTTATTTGTTAAAAGAAATGAAACCTAAATTAAATTTAAAGAATAAACACAACAAACGATTTAAAGTGTAAAATATGACTGCAATGTTTTATCGATAAATTTAATGATAACAACACACATGATATCAAGTGAATCTTTAAAACATCATCTAAATTTAAAACCTTATGCAAACTACCAACACATTTATAATTAAACCTCTTAATTTTAAGAATAATGCATCTGAACAATTCTCAATCTCCAAATTGGATGATGATACTGCTTAATTACTCTTTATATCAATAAATACTAAATTTTTATTGCATTAATTTGAAGACATTGATATGAACCTAATACACAGAAGTGTGACCTCCTTCCTTCCCCAGATACTCCATATCTATGGTGATAATTTTGTGAATAATTTGATGGATTTTTCGTATTGTGTCCAGAAAAAAACTTTCACAGATGACAGATCTGGAATCAGCATTAGGCCCTGCAATTCTACTCTCTTCATTTTCTGTCAGTGAGGAATACAATGAATTTGTTAACAATCCAGCCCATGTTTCAACTACACGACAAACAAGGCCCATGATTACTGTACCAGTCCCACGTTGCAACACCAACAGTAACAAATAAGCACCACTAACCTCACCCGTCACTCAAAGAAACCCAAAAACGACAGCTAAAACTTTCACCGTTGTCCTCCACGGCCCCACCTCTGCATCACGCCGTGACTCACCGCCCGGTAACCTCTGAAAAAAAATCAATTTTGCTCCTTCCCGCGCAAACACACCGACCTTTTGATGGCGCCGCCTAATTTGAACCCCTGAAAATAACGCGGCGAAATGCGGCCCACAGGATCCACATCATCGTCCACTCCAGAACCAACACGTGGCAGGTTATACTGTCACCACTTAGCTGTCACCTACTCACACCGCTCGTTAAACCCGCTTCCCGTTACACCCGTCCCACACGATCCCACCCTCTCCCATTCCATCATTTTTTTCAAATTTTCAAAAATTTTAAATTAAAATTATTATTGCATTAATTTGCTCTTATTTTTCCTCCACTTATATATACCCTACCTCCTGGAAAAAACACTTTCACTGCTCCAAAGTTTGAAAGCCCGCACTTTTTTGGTGAAAAAAATTGTGGGGTTTTGGATTCTGAAAGAAGGGGCAAAAGGGTGTCTGAAGATAGTGCTGGGTTGTCATGGAGTGGGAAGACGAGTGCAGAACGCCGAGGTTGGTGCAGAATCAGATTCCGGCGATTTTCATCTGCCCGCCGCCGCCCCCGAGGAAGAAGCCGGTGGCCGGAAAGAGACGACCGCCGCCGAAGGAGGGGTACTTCCACCCACCTGACCTTGATTCCTTGTTTTCAGTTCCAGCCAGGAAAGAAGCATGTGTTTAACAAAGTAGTAGCAACTTTTTTATATTTTTGAGGAGTATCTGAATTTGGTTTGTTACTTTTAGAAGTAAAGAAGAGTATTTAATTAACTATTTATTAGTTTGATAATATATATATAAAGAATAATTATTTGTAGTGTTATTTTGTGGGCATTCCTTTTTTGGTATGTCGTAGGTGTTAGCTGATGATGAGTTATGGAATGATGATATATATATATATATATATATATATATATATATATATTATATGTTTTGGGTTGATGCGAACTCTTCTAGAATTTGTAAGATGATGTATTTATTTGTTCCCTTTTACATTTTTATTTTTTCAATTTCCTTCATAGGTTTTCGCTCCTATTGGTTACTACCTAGCTTCATTTTCTGACATTTTCTGTTGTTCAAGATTTGGTCATTTAAATTCCCGTTTTGCATTTTGCCTCTTATTGTAGCTTCTTCATTCATGTGCTACTGCTATAGTAGTATGTCAGAATTCTATTTTTCTTTTTTCTACTATTCACTTCACTCGCTGGAAACTAAATTACTTTTGAAATTGGGATAAGTAATTCTGAATAACTTGTGCTAAGGTTGCTCTCTGGCTACATATCGATTTTGATCAAATTAATCACTAAAGATAACTTATATAGAAATTTTGGAATTTGAGGTATGTAGAAAGGTTGGCTTGATGCGATTTTGCACTTCGTTTGACTTTGATTTCGTCCATAATATTTTATCAATAAAATTATACTTGTGCTGCTGACCCAAGTCTTTCATACTTTCAAGACTTGACTTGGTATTCATAACTTCTTTTTTATGACTCACCTACCCTAACTTGGTACTCTTGGTCAAGAACCTTAAACATGTAGCGGTGAATTAGAATAAATACTTAACAGATTTTAGATGAAAAATAATTGTCAAGTATAGTATGGCATTACTTTGGAAAATAATTTTAAAGTCACAAATGAGGTAAGTTATAACTATTTTGTACAAACTTAAGATAGGTAATCATGTGTCTTTCCTATATAAATACCAATGTTTCAATATCTTGGCTCTTTCAAGGTGATCACTGCCATAGATGTTAGATAATGAATTACATAAAAGTTAGAGCTTTAAGTTAATTAGGGTTGATGTTTTATTTGTTTCTTTGGTATTTTATGAAACTGAAGCTTATAAATACGATAGGGGACAAAAGGTATAATTTAGCGTATGAGAATTGGATTTGAACACTGCAACTGTCTATTGCATGTTACGACAACCTTAATTACTGCACATGTTCACTAAGGCAACATTAGTTGTTCTCCCATCACAATTTGTTAGGACACATATCTCAGGAGTAGCTGGTATCTTTTTCATCTTTTAGCTTTTGGTCCGTATATATCGTCCAAAAGATGATTCATGGGATGAAGAACACTCAATGATAAACCTTGTTATAGGATTTCAAAGAATTCACAATCAATGACACTTGTGTTCTTGAAGATAGCCAAAGGTATTTAGGAATTCATGAGTCGTACATATTCTTAGGCAAATGATGTTACAAAAATTTCGAGACAATAGTGAAAATTGTTACAAATTGTAGACATCTTATAGGATATTACATGATGTGATAATCCATATAATTATAAAAATTCTAATTAAATAAAAAAATAAATTAAAATGTTGAATAAGAATCAATAGTAGAGATCGTTTAATATATATTCTTTTAGTTATAACAAGATCAACAACATAATATGTTAACAACTTGTGAGATTTATAAGATACGAATAAGGTTAGACTATTAATGTGTATTTGATATGAAGAATAATAAAAATTAAATTACACTAGATTAAACATATATCATTAAGTTTATAACTGATAATTAAAACATAATTCTATTGTTATTTGATTCAAATTAAAACTTATACATAATAAAAGAAGGGATTTGTGCAACAAACCTTCAAATTATAAAGGTCAAAGAAAAGATAATAAACACAATCTATGGCCCTTATACAAATAAACCAAGGAATGCAAAAGAAAATTGTCGGAAGTTGATTGAAAACCACTTAGCAAGGGGTGCTGACATTGTTGAGAAATCAAAGTAGCTTAGCAAAAGCGGAAACATGTCCCTTTGTACGGACTTTAAACATGTCTAAAAGAAAAAGAATAAAACACAATAATTTTAATGTGAAAAATTCCCTCGATGAACATAGGATCAAGCCAATACATATCTTAACTATAAAAATGAATTACATTAGGATCTCTCTTAATACAAGGTATAAGACTCAAACTCACCATTGTTTGGATGGTATTGTTATCAATTTGGGTCATATATATATATATATATATATATATATATATATATATATATATATATTTTGATATATTAAATGTGTAAATGTCAACAATATTCTAATTTGATGAATGGGCCAAATTAAGAATATTGAAATTAAGTAAGTAATTGACAACAATTACATAAGGGGTCATGGTCCCTATCTGTGAGCATGTTATGCATAATTCCTGCTCCTTTCTCTCCCTCCCCATCAAGAGAGAAAATCTAAAGGGAACCTTCAGGTGCTATACAGTTGGAAGACCAGGTACCATCTTTCTTCATCTATTGTTCCCAATCCAATCATAAGGTACGCTTCCGCATTCAATTCTCTAAAGTATTGGGAACTGCTTAATTTATTATTTGTAGAGTTTATTGCTTTTATTTTTCATAAACCAACATGTATACAACAATCACACAATTTTACCATTTGACTCATGTAGAAGAAAGGCAGGAGTGAGAGTCAAGTTTTTTTTTTTTTTTTGTGGTTATGGTTGTGTGAAACAAATTTGTGTACAGTTAAACTTCGTCACCTGATAGGAATGTGGTTCCAAAGAATGAGTAGAATTGCAATTGAGATCATAATCTATTGTGATCATGTGGTAGGTGCAAAATCCTCTGAGTCTACTCATTACACTTGCATATTCCATAAGTAGATCCATAAATCATGAATCTTTATATTATATCATGTTCATTCGTTGCAGAAAAGCTTAAGTGTTGATGTGTCTCCATATTAGTATGAATGGCCTGATGTGTGATGTGATAATAATTATGTTATGATTAACTTACCATTTTTGTGTGTTTGTTGGCTTTACCATGCTATGAATGTGCATTGCATTGGAGCAACTGATGTTGCATAAGCTGGTACACAAATGGGAAGGGATTAGACATTCCTCGAGATCAATAAAAGTGTTATTTTCTTTAGATGTGTTAAGACTTAATCTTATGTGCTTTTGAACCTCTTAAACCTACCCATTTTGGTGATGTACTGATTCAAATTGATGAACCTCATTCATAGAAGATTTAATGGATGATATTATTTTGTAACTCTTCCTTTATTTCTTAAGGATTTTATGTAAGCAAAACAATCTTTTGCATGATTTAACCTTGAGAATAATGTATATGTTTTCATTAGATGACCTCAAACTCACCGGATGATACCAGGAAGTAGACGACCCAGTTTGTTAGGCGACCCCTCTATTAGACGACTCTTAGCCTATTAGACGACCCTCACGTTAGACTATTAGAGGCTACATTTTCATCACACGTCTACCAACCAAGTTGCATAGATTGTTTCCTCTTTTATTATGAAAATAGTTTTTCCTTCCTTTCTACTCACGGTTGTGGCACCTGGCCTGGGATGTTACACTTAGATAATCAATGAATACAAAAACTTAGATTTACAAGTGAATAACGGTGTGTAAAAACTTTTTCATCTACTTCTCATCACTTGATATCCTAAAATATGTGACTTAGATAATCAATGAAGTAAGAGGATCTCTCTTTTTCATATAGGTGTTAACACTTAATACATAACACAAACAATAATTTAAATATCATCCCATATATGACCATAATTGTTTGTTCTCCTTAGTGAAACCCCCTCTATAGACCTAATAAGTGGTATTAGAGCCGATGGTTAAAACCGGCTCAGACAAGTGTAGTATGGTTCTTGTATCGAAAGTCTTCTTGGCAAGAGTCCTAGGTAAGCGTGTCTCGTTAAGAAGAACGACGGTACATAAAAAAGGCAAAAAATGAGTACTCGTGGTTGGGAATGCTTCCGCTGGTCGTGGTTGGGAATGTTTCCGTTGGAAGAGGAGTGTACCAATGTGGTTGAAGGGACTCACCCTTGAGGGGGAGATTGTTAGAAATCCAAGTGTGAGTCTAAGTCCCACATTGGCTAGAAATGAGAAAGTAGAGCACTATAATAAGAATAAAGACCCATAAACACATTGTTTTAAAGTTTTGGGTTGAGAGTGATATCAATGCCTTATATGGTTGGGCTCAGGTCTCATTGGTGTTTGTTCTACCTAGTGAAACCATAAATCATTGGTGTCAATCCCACATTGTCAATGCCTTGTTCCTACCAATAATTTCATATAATTATCATAAATCTTAGTAAGCATTGTTATATATATATATATATATATATATATATATATATATATATATATATATATATATATATATATCATTTACCTAAAACCATAAATCAATAATATTTAATTTACATTTATAAAAATATTTACATTGATGACTTTAAAAGACCATAAGAAAAAAAAAGAAAAAAATAAAAATATTTTTTTAGCTAAATAAAAAATTGAGTAGAAACTGAATTGGGTTGTAGTGTCATTTTCACTTCAATAATCCTTTGCTTGAGAAGAATATAGTTGAGAGCAAAGTTATTTTCAACTATAAAATTTTATCTGAACAATTGTTTTTTTTTTACTTGAGCAAGAATGGAATTAAGTCAAGGTTTGAACCCTTGTTCTACTTTAGTTTAAGTGAAAAATATTAGAGAAATCAACCATAGCAGCAAAATCAATCGATTTTAAAGAGTATTTTCAAAAGCATTTTGAATCTATAACTTCTAAGAAATTCGAGTGCACAATTCAAATTATTATTTACTCAAACATCATTATATACTTATTTCAAATTAAATCAAAGTATGCATATCAAATTCATAACTATTCATAAGAAATGTTGTATAAATTTATTTTACTTGCCTAAACTATATTGAAAACTCCATTTAAGAAAACATTATACTTAACATGTCTAACCTAGTCACTTGATCAATTCATTACTAACAATATTTAGTCCAAAACATTTTAAACAATGATTTATCAAATCAAATCTAACAACACTCAAGTACAATAATTCAATTAGAACACAATTCCTCCACAAAAATAAAAAATTTAGTGACCAAGTCACCTTCACATGCGTGTCTTTTATCCTATGATTAATTCTATCAAAATAATGAATAACTTTTTACCAGTAATGACTATTTTCAAAGCAAAAATTTCAAAATCTAAATAATAAGATTAATAAGAATTTAAGAACCCAGAGTAAGTATCTAAACATAACAAAATTTCATCCGTACATGATAAAATAAGTTAACATAATCACTTTTTTCAATTGACTCTACCAAAATTGATAACAAATCCACAGGAAAAAAAATATATGTATAGAACAAATAAAAGCTTACTCTATTTAAAAATCATATTAAATAGATATGTATACTCTTGACTTTCCAAATGTTGTGAGATTGAGTTACATTATGAAAAAAATAAAGATTGAAAAAGTAGAATTAGAGAGAAAGAAGAGAAAGAGATTTCTTTTTTTCTTTTGTTAATGAGAAATGATTTAGATAATGAAGATAATTGAGGGAAGGATGAAGTTATATGACAAAATAAATCTAATGTCAATTATTCTTTTGACTTTACAACAAGGCATAAAAATAAAAAGGAAAAAGCTTTTCAACATTTAGAAGCATGCATTCGTTATTATATTAATTTCCCAATTCTCCATATATTATATATGTCATATTTTGGTTTAGCTGCCTAGTCACGTTGATCAAGTGAATCTATGACTATCATCTCAAATACTTACAATTTTTAGGATATTGACCCAATTACAAGATATTAATCATGACTTTCTATTTTCCATTTCAAGTATAATAGACAAAGTGACATGTACAGTTCAGCTTTTTCCAAATAGTTAGGAACTACAATTAGTGACTATTGAATAATTTTGAAGATGCATTCCTCCTAATAAATTAAGTTGTAATTCTTCCTTTAATATAATGTGGCATTTGATGGTGGTTATGTTTCATCTTGCAACTAGTTTACAACTTAAGAAAAGATGTAGAAAAGTAATGGAATTGATTTGACCCAGCTTGAAGTCATGGGAAACTCAGACTAAAAGCAACAGGCCATAGTTGAAGCCAAGTTTGGAGTTATGAAAACGTAATGTGTGAGTTGAACTGGTAGTGTTGAAAACAATTGAATATGACCTTTGTTTATACACGCGGATCTAGGAACACATATATACACATCATTTCATTTCTAAAAGCTTGTAAAATATTCAAGTATTTCTAGATCCATGTCTTTTCATTTCACATCCACAAATTGTCGAGTAATGACTCATACACATCGAGCTCCCAAGAATGGGGTGAGTTTGAGAATATTTCTAATATTTCTTTAAAGTAAAAACTCCTTCATTTTTGTATATATATATATATATATATATATATATATATATATATATATATATATATATATATATGATTAGAAAAAAAAAATGTGGTTGTCAACTTTATTCCTAATAAATAATCAGTATATTATTAAAATGTTTAATAAGTACTTTCTTGAAAGAATAAAAATAATATATTATTAAGAATTTAACAAATAAAAGAATACACATTTTTTTCATTATTAAATAATAGTAATGAAAATATAATTATATATGTTTTAAAATGAATTAAATAAATTAAGAATGTAATTTTAAAATAAATATAATTATATATGTTTAAATAATATCATACACTAAGAATATAATTTAATAAATTAAAATTAGAATGAATGTGAAGATGAAAAAATTAAAGTTATATGTACATATTTATTTTTGTCTTTATATCCTATTGTTACCCATATTTTTCTCCATACTTGATATGAGGTTGAGTATCCATCATTAATATCAAACAAATTCAAATAATACACAATTTCAAGTTTATTAGTCATTTCAAAATTCGTTTAGTGCTTCTCTATTTTTTTATCTTATCTTTTCATTGTTCATTATTTATATTTTCTTCTTTTGCATATCTTTTGATGGACACTTCAATACTAGACTTCGAGAGAGAACATTATAGAAACAAATATAAATATAATAGATAGTGTTAGGTGATACAAAATAAAGACAGAGAGATCAAAAGAAATAAGTGTAAATTAAATGTCTGCAATGCAACACCAAAATATGTATGCTTAAAATAAAAACCGATCCTCTAATAAATAGACTATGTAGTAGGATTAATTAAGAAAAGAAAAAGATCTTTAGAGAAAACAAATATATAAGAAGGAATGAGGGAAATAAGCCATGCATGTAAGGACAACTTTTAAGGGTAGTTGTATATGAAAAAGCCAGCAAAACATAACAGTGAATATATTCAAAAAGATTATATATCATTATTTTATATTTAACAGTTCCGTAGTTTTTTTTGATGACTAATAAATTTGTTAATTATTGAAATTGAGAGAAAAGTTTAATTATATTATTAAGAAAAAGGATGTGAAACTATAGCAAAGTATGAAAAAATAAATGATGGATTTTAACAACTGGTGATTATTGCTTGCTTAGAATTGCCTTAAAACAGGTGTAAATAATAAGACATGAAAAAAAATAAAGTCCAAGGAAAATTGGTAGTCTTAAAGGGTTGTCATCATAGTTTTTAGGTCACCCCTCTGCATATACTCATCCAAAATGTTTAAGGGTGATTGTGAAACTAAAATAATGGCAACTTACAATTATTAATTACTTCATGTCCACTCTAAAATTAAACTAGACCTACAACCATGTCCACCTGACAAACCTCTATATTTTCTCTATATAATCTTACATATCTCAGTTCATTTTTCCCAACCAACACAACACATGGATTCCCCCCACTTTCCTTCAGTTCTCAGAGTTCTTCTCTTTGGTTTCTGGGTTTTACCATTGTTTCCCGAGTTTGTAGTGAGCATAACAAGGCACTACACATTTAATGTACAGTGACAAAACTCATCATGCACCATCATGAACTTTGTTCACTTTCAAAAGTTGCATTTGCATTCATTTTTACACTCCTAAATTTTCCACTTGTTTACTTCTTCATGTGTGTAGGTGGAGTACCTGAATGTGACTAGATTGTGTCACACAAGGAACATTCTGAGTGTGAATGGTAAATTCCCAGGACCTCGCTTGGTTGCAAGGGAAGGTGATAGAGTTGTGGTTAAGGTTGTTAACCATGTCTCAAACAATGTAACCATTCATTGGTATGTTCTTTCTAGTTAGAAACCTAGTTTTTTCCCTATCTCCTAGACATTACTGCATTCTTGGGCTATCTTTTATAATATATGTTTTCGAAAGAGTTATTCATCCAAATCTAAGTCTAAGTCACATTCATGTCTCAAAATTTTTAGATTATAAGTATCACACTGTATAAGAAAAAAGACTTATAAACTTATTATGTTAACGTGTTTGAGAGAAAATTATGTTAATTTTTCATGTGAGTTGAGCTCAGATTTAATTTGTTATGATCCAAATTTTGTACTGATCTTGGAATGTTGCAGGCATGGTATCCGTCAGATAACAAGTGGGTGGGCTGATGGACCAGCATATGTGACACAGTGTCCTATACAAACCAACCAGTCATACACATACAACTTCACCATTGTTGGGCAGAGAGGAACTCTGCTTTGGCATGCTCACATATCATGGCTAAGAGCCACCATTTATGGTCCCATCATCATCCTCCCCAAGCACAATGAATCTTATCCATTCCAGAAACCATACAAAGAAATCCCCATTCTTTTTGGTATACTTTATTAATACCTATAGTAATATTTCCTACATAATAGTATGATCAAGATCAGCTCCTTTTTTATATTTAGAGATACTATCTCATACATATATACACATATATAATGTTATAGGTATATTTATATTTATATATACAATTAATTTGTTAAATTTAGTGAGGGTAACTTGGTTTTGGGATTGCAGGGGAATGGTTTAATGTAGACCCAGAAGCTGTAATAAGTCAAGCCTTGCAGACAGGAGGGGGACCTAATGTTTCAGATGCATACACCATCAATGGACTTCCTGGGCCTTTGTATAATTGTTCCTCTAAAGGTACACAACAAAGTCTTCTATAATGCCACCCTAAAGTTGGATCTTCAATATATCCTATGAAGGGGTGTCTTTTTTGAAAGATAAATAGAGTAGGCAACTTTTGAACATTAACAGGGTGTTTAAAGACACAATAAGTGTATCTTAGTACATTGTTAAACTTCAATCTTTTTCATTTCTCAATCATATTCCCATGTTTCACTTTTACCACGTGTAAAGGTTGAAGATAGAAAAACTAGGAGAGAGAATTGACTACTTGTTTGAGAAATTTTATTTCTATATTCTACTTGTTTGAAAAAATAAACAATGAAAATGAAAATGAAAACCATTTTTTTTTGTTCTTAAAGTAAAAAGTACCAGTATATTTAGACAAATATGATAGGGGGGTCATTGATTATGGGAACAAATGCAACTTATAAATATCATAACAGGTAGAGTTAGACTAATTTGGCAACAAAAAAAAACAATAATGAACTGTACACAAGTGGCTTTTCATCTATGATAGAAAACTTAATGATAATTCATGATTGATTTTTGAAGATACATACACACTAAAGGTGAAGCCAGGCAAGACATATCTGCTAAGGCTAATCAATGCTGCACTCAACGAAGAACTCTTCTTTAGCATAGCCAATCACACCCTAACTGTGGTTGAAGCAGATGCTAAATACACCAAACCATTTGACACAGATACACTCCTCATAGCACCTGGACAAACCACAAACGTTCTTCTCAAAACCAAGCCATATTTTCCCAATGCCTCGTACCAAATGGCTGCTAGACCTTATTTCACAGGCCGTGGCACCTTCGACAACTCCACCACTGCTGGTATCCTCGTTTACACGCAACCTTTGCACCATTCTTCTCTCAAAAATCTCACCCTTCTCCAACCAACTTTGCCACCCATAAATGCCACAAACTTTGTGGCAAACTTCACAGCAAAATTCAGAAGCTTGGCCAATGCTAAATTCCCCGTCAGCGTACCCCAGAAGGTGGACAGAAAATTTTTCTTCACTGTGGGGCTCGGGACCAATCCTTGCCCCAAAAACACAACATGCCAAGGGCCAAGCAACAGCACCAAGTTTGCAGCCTCAGTGAACAACATTTCCTTTGCACTTCCATCATCTATTTCCATCATGCAGGCTTACTACTCTGGACAGGCTAATGGGGTTTTCAAGACTGATTTTCCTGCCACCCCTTTGAACCCTTTCAACTACACAGGAACACCTCCAAACAACACAATGGTCACTAACGACACAAAGTTGGTGGTGCTCAAGTTCAACACCAGCGTGGAGGTAGTGTTGCAGGACACTAGTATTCTTGGGGCTGAGAGCCACCCCTTGCATCTTCATGGTTATGACTTCTTTATTGTGGGGCAAGGATTTGGAAACTATGACCCTAACAATGACCCTGCAAAGTTTAATCTTGTTGACCCAGTTGAGAGGAACACAGCTGGTGTTCCTGCTGGTGGCTGGATTGCTTTTCGGTTTAAAGCAGACAACCCAGGTATGTATTTTTCAATTCCAACATTCTTGTACCGTGTTGTGTCATATCGAACATGTTCTTGTTATAAGAAAATATAAAAATATGACAAGATATAAAACTTAGAAAAGTTTCTGTAAAAGTATAGTCCTTTTGTTACAAAAAGTTGTATCAGATAGAATGAAGTTGTCATGCATGAGTTTGTAAACCTGTCTCTATCTAATGTCATTGTTATCTATGTCACATTTGAGTTATGGTTGAAACAGGAGTGTGGTTCATGCACTGTCACCTGGACGTGCACACAAGTTGGGGATTGAGAATGGCATGGCTAGTATTAGATGGGGCTGGACCCAACCAGAAGCTGCAACCACCCCCTTCTGATCTTCCAAAATGTTGACTTTGACTAACCCTTTTGGGTCCGGGTTCATTGGTTTTGCATCATTTCTTCCTCAGTTCCTCTCCAATGTTTCTTGTTCCTTTCTTTTCGACAAATGTTTATTCTTTTAATGTGTAGAGGGAAACAAATAAGTTGTGACTCGTGTAAGTGTGGGGTTAGTTTGTTGAGGTAAACGGTTCGGTTTGGTTTGTCTTGATGTTGCTGTCATGTTTGGTTGGTTGGTTTGGAATGAGCAGTCACAGGGGTTTTGCCTCCTTACAGAATGTTCAAAGCAATTACCGATAATTAAAATTTGATTGATTCCTCTCATGATATGGTCCTTGATCTTTGTTTTGCTTCTATTCAAAGTCTAACTCTCACATTTATCTTCTAATATGAGAACAAAGAATGAAATTAAATTTCTCAGTCAATGCTATCGCCATCAAGAAAAATTTGGTTGGGTAATCTTGACTGGAATTTCACAATCACAGTTTACCATAGACTAGATAAAAGTAAGAAAACCAGTGAGACAATTCTCAAACTAGTTCATTGACAACAAATTCTACTTTACACTTTGTAGAAGTATATATACTTGGATGTAACCAGTTAGTTTCAATATACTTAAAACTCGTAATCATATAATTGAATCTCATTATTACTTTATAGAACATCATCAACTATATGATATTTAAGCTTTGATTATATAAGAACATAAGAATAAATGTTCTTAAAAATATAAGAAAATAAGAATAAATAATCTTCAAATTTGAAATCAAAGAAAGTAGAAAAAATAGGTTAAAATATACATTTAATTCCTATTTTTGTTTGGTTTTGTCAATTCACTTCAAATTCTTTTCGTTCAATAAGATTTAAATTTTTGTCAATTTTGTTAAATTTAATCCTTTTTTTTCTAACATTATTTAAATTATTTTCAGCCCGTGAATAGTGTATGTCACTTCATAGTTTTTTTTTACGTTTTTTTTATTTTTCTTAATTTGAAAAAAAATTGTCCACATGTTAAATTAATGTGGTACCATGTAGTAGTATGTCAAGGTCAATGATGTATTAGTCTTAGTGTTGTTAGTGTCTTATATTTAATTTGATTCTTGTATTTATTATTTTTGTTCAATTCATTTCGATTTTTTGTTTAAATTGGACAATTTTGACCCTTTACATCAAATTTAATTTTTATATAAATATTATAATATTTTTATTAAAATATTCCTAATTTAGGATTAGAGTTGGTTTAAAATTAGAATGAAATTTTCAAAAGTGGGAACTAACATCATTGGTTTAAAAATTTTAAGAGGTTAAAAATCACATAAACAATTTAATATATACTTTATGTGATCTTTAGGTTAAAAATCAATTAAATAGTGCAACCTAAAAATCGGTACAACATTTGTATAAAAATTAAATTTGATCTCAATTTAAAAAGAACAAAATTACTCAATTTAAAAAAAAAAGGGGATTGAAATGAACAAAAATAACGAATATAAAGGTCAAGGATCAAATTGAATATAAGACACTAACATATGACACTAACATTGACACATGTCATGGACCCGAACACATGACACTACTACTATCTCATAACATCATGTTGGCTTGATACCTTGACATTTTTTTCTAAATTAAGAAAAATAAACAAAAGTAAAAGAAAAATTATAAACTAACACGTGGCATAAACTGTTTGTTATCCATTAATTATTTAAACGGTGTTAACAAAAACATCAAATTGAACAAAATTAAAAATAATTTGGACCTTATTGGTAAAAAAATGAATTGACAAAAACGAACAAAAATAAAGACTAAATCTATTTTTTAACAAAAAAAGAATATAAAAAAACTTTGGTCAAGTAAGTAACAAATCATCACTTATAAAAAAAACTCCGGTAATAAATCATCACTTGAATTCTTAAGAATTTCAAGATAATACTAAAACAAAAAGAGAATCACTTCCTTAATACATAATACTTTATCAAATTCTTAAAGAATTTTTATTCAATAAAAATGTTTTACAAAAGTAAGTCCAATCACTTGTCCAAATGGAATTACAATGAGAAAAAAAAAATTCAAAATTCAAAATTCAAATACATAGAATAATGCAAACTTTAAGAGTCGAAAATATATCTAAAACTACAATTACAATTTAAAAGAAATATAATTAAAAGAAAGCAAAAAAATATTAAAATATGATTTTATAAAATATCAAAGAAGGTAAAAAATAAAACAAAATAACTATGTTTTTTAAAAAGGTTCATTCTTCTTATCTTTTTCTCTCGTGCATTCATCATTACTCTTCAAACCGAGTACACAATTTTCACATTTTCTTAAGTATATTTTTTGTGTTGTCACATGACCTACATAGTTGAGTTCTCAGAAATGGCAATAGATGTGCATAATCACAAAAGGAGGAGTAAATTATAGAATAAAACACAATCGATCCACGTCTCAAAGATTATGTATGGACTTATTATGGAGAGAAAGAGGAAAATCTGATCGACTACTTTTTCTTTTTCTTTTTCGGTGTATGCTACTCTAGTGGCCTGCTCTATTATTATAAAAATAAATAAATATGTTTTTATTTCTTTATTTTTGGTGAAAATTAGAAATAGTCCTTTTTTAATATTTTGAACTAATTTAGTTTTTTCAATTTTAGAAATGCATGTATTTAGTCTTTTTAATCATATGTTTTTAAGTTTATTTGACATCTTAAACGTATTTCATCATATATTTGAGTTGTTTACATAGTTTAACTCATTTTCACTTCAACGTTAACTAAAAAATACGTTTAAAACGTCAACTAAACTTAACAAAATTTGAGTAAAAGGACTATCACCCAATTTTCATAGATGAGAGACTAAATTTGTTAAAAATTTTGAAGAGAAACTAATTCCAATTTTTACTTAAAGATATGGGACCAAAATTGATCCTTTATGGTGCTTCCTTACAAGATTTTGCTTTTTTACCCATAAGAGTTTGGTGTGCTTTTTATCTTCCACTTCGATCTTTGTCATTTATTATTTCTGTAATATATTTAGGTTAAGCCTTTAGTGCTTTTCTTGTACTCAACTTCATGTTGTGCAAATTAACCAACACTAATCATGGTGAGTTTTGAAGTTGTCATCTACTAGTGTTGTTGAAAACCACAAGACCACTTCATATGGATGAACCATCTACATCTGCCATGGATGATCTATGTCTTTGTCTTGTCACTTCTTATAATTATTTTGTTCGAGCATAAGGGCTTCATGGAGTGAAACTTAGTCACTCCATGCACAAAAAAGTTGCCAAGGACACAAACACACGTTACTACTGAGTTGTTGATGACGTTCAATTGAAAATTTGTATATTCAGAAAAGAGAAACAAAACTCATCCTATTTTCTCCTTGTGTATTAAAGGAAGGCGAGTTAACTAGAACGCCAATTTAAGTTTGTCAAATACATGCATTGCATAACATATAACTTTTTTGTTTGTACCCATAATCGATGGATTAAAATTAATTTGCGAACTGCAGCATCCTTAAAGAATGTAATGCATTAAGGAAGTGAATGGTGATAAAAAGGAGGAAGGACATAAGAAGAAATATCGTATTACACCTACTGCAGATGTTATTTAAACTACTAAAACCTCGTACAATTAGTACATACAACAGCTGTTTACATCATTATATATACAGTTATACATACTACCTTCATAGGAAAACTGTCCTAGAGCATAAGCATAGAAAAGTACTCCTCAAACTCTTGATCAATTGTTGGTGGTCTTGAGTTTGATTGAGCTTCTGCATTGAAAACATTTCTATTCGTTAACCAGCAATAACTAAACAAAACTTCTTCATCAAATGCAGTAGCCTTGAAACTAATTTAACAAGTACTAGCATGGTCCAATAATCTTTGTGCATATTAACTGTCTAGAACAAGCACAATACCTTGATTTACATTCCATCTTCCAGATGAAAGGACATACACATTAGGATCCACCCCACTGGAAAAAAGAAAATCTTCGAATTCCTTATCTACTGGGTACTCATTGCTTTCTTTGGCATATTCTGCGCATTCACCACCTGAAAAGCCTTCTATCCCCAGAAGATGATCCTCATCATTGTTCAAATCTTTTGCATCAGTATCACCGTAGTGTGGAATGCATTCACTGTCAACAAATGCTTCCTCTTCGATATAGCTCACCCTATTTACTGTTCATACATCCAAAGAGTTGGAGTTACCCTAAGCATTATCCGCATCATCTTATCCTAGACTTGATTTTGTACCCTTTATTCTCACACATAACCTTTTTAGGGTAAAAAAAATTGAGTTAAGGAGAGGGAGAACTCTCACCTTTTTCATCATAAAAGGTGTAAAAGGGAAGTGTAGAGAACAAAGTGCAAGAGTAACATTTATGTAACTAACATTATAGGGAAACCCAATCAAGCAAAGAAATGGATGGCCTACCATATAAGTATGAATTTTCGCAATCTGTCTCATGCTCGGCTTCTTTATTTACAGACACAGCAGTATCACAGTCTTCCATAAAACTATTGCTGTCTTTGGCAGATTCAGGTTCGGACCTTTCACCTGTGTGATTTTGAATGCCCTCTAAAACTGGATTTTCATCAAACATTGAAGCATGTCCAGGGGAGTAACTTCCAACCCAGCATTTATGTTTTGGTCTAAGCATATCCAACTGATCACTCTGTAATTTTCTTTTCTTTTTCCATTCCACAATGTTAAGATCGTCAATTCCATTCACCTGGAATCTGAAAAGAGTAATAGAGAAATGTCAGAATAAAAGAAAAGGACTAAATAAGAGCTGTCAGAAGAACATTCACTCCTACATAAAGAAGAGGACATAATTAAAACAAGAAACAAAGGACAATTATTCAACTAGAATCTACGAATCATGACAGTGGAGTGGCAAAAAGGGATGCATGTAAACCAGTAAAAACTGATTAGTTTCTTGATTTCTTATGAAACTTTTGATTTGAAGAGGAACAATAGTACCTACAAGTTGGAAGGTATATATTGCAATCATGATGATCGAGATCATATTCCCATATTAGATCATAAGTGATGTCTTCTTGATCACATAAGACATATATTAGATCATAATAATCTAGATATGTCTGACAAACAAAGGATAAATTCAGTTTGTTATCTATTTTGTGCAACAAGGGAAAAGCTTAATGATTAACATTTTAAAGAATAATGATTAAGATTTTAAAGAAGAAATGACACAGAACAACCCAAATTACATCATATGTAAGAGAGGAAACAATCAGTTGCTTCTCTCTAATGGGTTGACAAAGAAAATCACTTACATCAAAGTACTTTTTCACACATAAACGGTGATTCCAAAATATACTTCCAGACAGAGTATGATAGCAGTCGTTTGATCCATATAGCTATTACACTAAGTGGAAAGTACTTTTGTAGTTATAACATTCTTCTTGTTAATTTTACCAATGATCTGGCATTTTCAGAGGTGCAAATATAGCTGCAAACAGATTGCAATGCCCTGTCCAAATTTTCAACATGGCTATACTGCAGACATGGAAGAGTTCTTGAACAAAACAATAATATTTTGCAACCATTCCTGTCATACGGTGTCAGAAATAAACAACTAAAAATTGGCAATTTAAAGGCTAAGCTTTTTACATTAAAATAAGCAGAAATGATAATTAAGATTAGAGGAAACCATTTGTAGACTCCACTGCATGTTATTATTATGCATCATCAAACAGACTAAAACTACCCAAAATAGTTGTTCTCATATTGCTAGTGAAACATTCTTAACTTACAAATAACCAGCAGTGTAAAAGGCATATTTTCCTCAGATATCTAATCATTTCTGTAATATAAATGTATGATTGAGGATTGAAATTTTGAACGTTTTCATAATAGGAAACAGACACCAAAACACACTTCCCAAAGAAGTAAATTCCAAATATTATGTACCAGACAGTTACATCTGCAATCATAATTCTATCCACTGATCGCAGTGCATTCAGCTTAAACAAGCACATAGCTTCAAGTCTAAAGTTTAACTCTTCATTCAAAGTAAATATATATGTTGACTGTTTCTAGTACAAACCTTTAACAATAGGTTAAAAATTAAATGGATTTGTGTTTTTGTATAATTTATAAAAATAGACTATGAAACTAGAAATGTTTTATCACATCACTGGTCTTAATACAAAGATTAGCTAATAAAAACGATGTTAAGAGGAGAGATTCAACTTGATTCTACTAAAAGTGACTACTTAGATAGCTATTTAAGCACACAAAACATGCTAACAAAAAATAATCACAGGCCTTGAGCAAACAATTTTATTTTTGGTTAGAAGGAAGTAAACTAACGGTGTATGATTGTGATTTTGCTTTTTAATTTTAAAAAATCACTTTATAAAATTAATTCAATAAAAACAAATATTTAAGAGTAAGAATGAAGAAATGTCAAAAAAAAAAAATAAAAAAAACAAAACAAAAATAATAAAAAATTAAAACATTTTAGAAAAGGTTCCAATTTTATTATCTTGAAACATACTTGTCTCAAACAAGCTTCTTAAAGCAAAAAATAACTAAAAGTACTGAAAAATAAACCCTAAATCTCTTACTAGCGGCAGTGTTTTCAATATCCAGCAACTTACTTAAGCATCAAGGTTTTCATTACTCTACCATATTGCATGACAGCAACAGTATAATCAAATATACAATAAAAGATGGGTCATTCATCCCTTCCTACAAAAAAATAACTTAGAACATGAAATGCAGGAAAGGGTGGAATAATCGGTGACCAAACACTGCAGAAACAAGAAAAGAGAAAAATCTTGAAACCACCCAGATAGAGAGTGAAACCTGTTAACTTGAGAAGGATTGTCCTTGATTTCCTCCATCTGGATCTAGAAAACCAAACACTGTGATAGAACACAGAATTTTAAAGACGGGTTTCAGAGGCAATGGGCCTTGGAGCGAACCTCTGAAAAGTGAAAACTTTAAAGATGCCATGCCTAGTATATCCGAGAATATAACATCCACATTTTCATTGTCTTTGTTTGTCTGTCATTGCCCACACACTCCATGGCGCGTGCATAGTACCAAGGAAGTAGCCACGTCAAAAATTACTTTATCTTGGGCATGGCTAGTAAAATAAGTGTTTTTTTTTTTTTTCTTCTGAATGTTAATAAAGTAAGTGTAGAAACACACGGGCCTATTTTCTTAACACATTTTTATTAATTAAAATTTATTACAAACTATAAAATTAAAAAATTGGTTAAATAAATTATGTGATTCTCTAAATTTTATTATTTTTAATAACCAATGAAAGAATTAGTTCTCTAGTATAAACATGCTTATTAACCTATATTTATTGATTCAAATTTAAAAATTCTAAAAATTATTAAATAAACTTTTATTATTTTTATCGAATTTAAATCAATAAAAATAATTTATTACTGTTCTAATATTTTTTTATTCCTCAATAAAAAGTTTCTAATACAACCATATTTTTCTTATAAACATGCATTTTTAAATACAATTCTAATTAGATACAGTTAAGTATTAGATATTAATATTTACTAGTAAAAAAATATTTTTAACACCACATTATAAAAAATTACTATTTTTAGCTAAATTCCAGTGGTATACATAAATTCTAGCATATATTTTATAATTAAGTTTTATTAAAAGTTATCCACTCGGTAAGTTACAGGTAAGAAGATTTTTTTTAATGAGTTTTAATTAACAATAAAATTATATTTAAAAATGAAGAAAATTGTTATTAGTAATTTTATGCAAAGTTTGCCTTTAATAGGGATCAACCACGTTCTTTTAATAGCGAGTTAATGTGCGGTGTGAGTGAGTGTCAGAAGAATCACGCAGGTCCCCCCTGCGTACCTTCTGACTTATCTGCAACATGTGAACATAGGAAATTTGGTGTTCTTGTAACACTTTTAGGAACAAATTAAACTGTTCCTGTTCCATCATTTTATTTAAATTTAAATAATGCTACATTTAGTACCCACGTCACAATAATTACCAATTAATTCAACTCCTAACTTCATTTGTTCATGTTATGTGGTCCAAAATCATTCTTTGGTTTGGGTAAATATCATACAAAATCATTTTCTTAAATTCCCAAAATAGATATATAATAGTTGGCAAAAGTATTACAAATTAAAATTGATAATTGAATGCTAAAACCTGCATACAACTCTCCACTCAAATCTCTTACTAGATTTACTACATAAACAACAATCTAATTGCCCCAAACATTCTTTGTCGGGTATCCAAAAATGAGAAAAGAAACAAAATTTGAAATCAAAAGCCAGAAGCAAATACTTCAGAATCTAACCCCAAAACCAGACAGAGAAAAGCAAAACATTAAGGTGTCTATCTTCTCAACACTTGGGGAGATCAGAGGGTGGAGGTGGCAACTTCTGGTTGCGCCGCTTTCCATCTTGAACTATCCATGCCATTTTCAAGCCCCAACTGGTATGCACTTCAAGGTGGCAATGCATGAACCAAACACCTGTTCATGCAACATCAGCAGATGATGTTACAAAAACTAACAATGAATCCCAAACAAAATCTTGAATATGCTTCTTTGAAGATAGACTTCATGTTAGATTAGTTCTCCTTTCATATTGAATCATTAATATTATATAGTAGTCTTTCAATGTTAAAAGAAGTTGGTATAAGAACTATATCTTTAAACTGGTTTAATCTTGTCCATTAATAGATGCCTGACATTTTTAAGTAAAGAAAGTAGATAACTGAGTTAATTTGACACTTTCAGTCAATTAGAAATCATTAATAATAGTGATTAGATAAATATTAATAAATCAGAAACCATTTATGGTAACAGTACCCACCTGGATTGTCTGCAAGAAAGCGAACAGCAACCCAGCCTCCAGATGGAACACCAGCAGTGTTCCTCTCAGCAGGATCAACAAGGTTGAACTTTTTGGGGTCCTTTTGGGGGTCAAAGTTTCCATTGCCTTGACCCACAATGAAGAAGTTAAAGCCATGAAGGTGAAGTGGGTGACTCTCAGCTCCAATGATGCTTGTATCTTGCAGAACCAACTCCACTCTGGTGTTGAATGGCAACACCACTGCCTTAGTGCCACTAGTCACCATGATGTTGGTTGGTGGAGTGCCAGTGTAGTTGAATTTGAAAGGAGGGTTAGCAGGAAAATCAGTGGTGTAAACTCCCTTGGATTGGTTGAAAAAATGTGCTTGGAGTAAGGCAATTTTTGGCATCACAAAGGTCACATTGTTCACAGCGGCAGCTACCCTTGTGTTATTAGGCCCTTGGCATTGTTCCTTTTTTGAGCATTGGCTGATTCCTAAGCCAACAGTGAAGAAGAAGCGCCTGTCCACAGTTTTTGGAACCTTTGCTGGGAATCTTGCATTGGCCAAGCTACGCACCTTGTTGTGGAAGTTCATTGCAAAGACACTGTCATTGAATTTAGGGAACACTGCTCTAAGAAGTGGAAGCTTCTTGGTGTTTGACTTGTTGTTTGAAAGTGAATGTTTCTTGTACTCAAGAAAACCTGTGGCTGTGGTGTTGTCAAAAGCAGCTGGACCTGTAGCATAGGGCCTTGCAGATATGGCAAATGTGGCATTTGGAGCCTTGGATTTGGCCCTCAGAAGCACGTTCACCGTTTGACCAGGTGTGATCAGAACAATCTTTGTGCTGAAGGGCTTTACATACACAGCATCAGCTTCCACCACAGTGAGGCTGTGGTTGGCTATGCTGAAGAACATCTCATCATTAAGTGCAGCATTGATCAGACGAAGCAGATATGTTTTCCCAGGCTTCACCTTCAGCTTGAAAGTATCTGAAGAAACAGACAACTTCACTTAATGAAATGAAAACTATCAATAATCATATATGATCAAGAATTGACAATGTTTGTGTTTTTCTTCCATCTCTATTTTAACTTTGATTTCTGAGTAAAAGAATCTTGAATCCTCAACATTCAGAAGTTATCTCCATTACAAACTCTATAATAACTACTGTAAAATTCAAAAAGCTAACCATATATAACAGTTTGAGATTGAAATTATGTTCTTACCTTTGGCTGGGCAGTTGGAGACAGGACCTGGAAGACCATTGATGGTGTGAGCATCTGAGATATTTGGTGCCAATCCTGTTTGCGTTGCTTGATTTATAACTGCTTCTGTGTCTGCTTTCCACCATTCTCCTGCCATTTTATACAGGTTTGCGTATTACAAAAAAGTGTCAAAGTTTCAAACATGTAGAGCTCATAGAGACACTTCATGGAGTGTTTTTTTAGGATCTAAACTTACCCAATATGATGGGAACTTCTCTGAAGGGTTGAGGGAAAGGGTAAGGAACATGTCTTTTGGGAAGAATGACAATGGGGCCATAAAGGGTTGTTCTAAGCCATGAGATATGTGCATGCCACCACAATGTTCCTCTTTGGCCAATGATCGTAAAATTGTACACATAACTCTGCCCTGTCTGAATTGGACACTGTGTGATGTAGGCAGGTCCATCTGCCCAGCCACTTCTCAGTTGGCGAACTCCATGCCTGAAAAATCAATCAAATGTTGAGAAAATGCTAACAATCACAACAAATTGGTTCGTGGGGTTTAGTTATATAACATTACCAATGAAGGGAAACATTGTACTGAACATGGTTAACCACTTTAATCACAACTCTATCTCCTTCTCTTGCTATGATTCTAGGACCAGGAAACCGTCCATTCACAGTTACAATGCTCTTTGTTTGGCATAGTCTTGTGAAGTTCTGCATTTTAATCTGTGAAAAAGAGAAAGGAGAAGTGTTACAGTCAGTAAAAGAAAATTGATTTGAAAGAAGCATCTCATTGTATCGAAAACATTGCACATACGTTAAACTTGTAGTGCCTAGTGACTCTTGCATGCTTTGCATGAGTTATCTCTGGCAATGTCATCACAGCAAATAACATCAGAAACATTGCCTTCATGAAACCTGGCATGCTGAGATAAGCACAACCCATTTCCTGTTTTCTCTTGTAAATATTGTTTCGAAGCTATTCAAGTAGACAACAGAGTTTGATGTTTGTTCTTTGGATGAAGAGAAGAAGAGAAGGAGACAGCAGCTTATATAGTGAACATGGAAGCAGTAGGAATAGATAATTAGGTGGTTGAAAATGAGACATTACAGACTTGTAATGGCTTCAGCAACAATGTTCCAAACTTGAACCATGCCACTAGCTAGCTGCTGGTAATGGTTAAGAATATAGAGTACTTTACAAGCCAGATTATATTATTAAGGATCTTCCTCTAACGGTCCATAACTTCATTTTCTGAAAATGGCCCTTGTAAAACACGTAATGATACCAGATCAAATTGTCCCAACCCAATAGACTTTGTTATCATTTAATGGCAATGGTATATGCAAGCATAACTCAAAGATTGGACACTAATATATTAAAATATACCGATAGGAATCTAAGTGGGTCTAAGTCCCACATCGAGTATAAATGAGAGTTTTATATAAGGATGAAGACCCATCAACTCATTGACTTAAGGTTTTTGGTTGAGAGTGGTGTCAATGCATTATATGTTTTGAACTCAGGTCTCATTGGTGTTATGTCTCTCCCGATAAAACCTTCTTTATAAATCTAACAAGTGATATCAGAACCGGTTCAGACGAGTGTAATATGTCCTTGTATCGAAAGTCTTCCTTCTTAATAAGCTTTCCAAGTAAGCCTATGGTGATACATAAAACTTAAATTCACAATTGAATTACTAAATCAAGAATAACATAACCAATTAAACATATTTGTTTCACATACCACGAATTGAAACTTGGTTCATCACATTTGAAGGAGTTAGTTCCTTACATTGGACCCTAACTATATTGATAAGCTACGTAAATTCCGTTATTGAGAAATTATAACATAATATCTGATATCACCTAATAATTCAAACTGCTTTTTGATTTATAGAAAAATTAATAAAGTTGGGTTACTAATTATGTGAAGCTTGTTGGGACTATAGTATTGCAAGCATGTAATTATTAGATGATGTTTTGTCCCTATTTCCATGTGTGCACTTTGAGTGAGAAACAAAAGAAAAAAAATGTGGAGAAATGAAAGGGATAGAGCATCACAAATTGGGTTTGATGGACTTGGTTGACGGGTGAACTTCAGGCTCCTACCGTTGAGACTTGCTAATAAAGGAATAGAAGAAAGGGAAAGTTGCATGTTTACATCATATTGTTTCGTTAGCTTTGTTGGTTCTTAATTTTACACTATGCTAACTATCTAACTGCTTTTGATGTTACTGCCTATGCCACTTTATATTTGTTGTCCACATTCTCACTTATATATTTTCTAGGATTACTGTTATTGTTAAATTGTTGTGGTAGGGTCAACTTTAGTTTATTTCTTGTTTATTTGTGTGGACTTTAAAGTGAAAAATTTACCCATTGTTTTAAAATCCAAGCCAAAATCCCCATTTTTTTCACGGATCTAGCACCGTTCCTTTTTTTCATTTATTGCAGTGCTACACTGTGCCTTTTATTTACGGATCTGGCACCGTTTAGTATTCCCGATTGAATTCAATTTAAACCCAACTCTAACGGTGGATGATGTTTTTCTTTAATCTTTCCAAAAACCATAAATATAATATGAAATATAAAAAATTTAGTCATTTTTTAAAAAAATAATGAAGTATACATTTTTAAATATAATAATATAAGAAATGTTACAGTTAAAATTAAAATAACATATGTTAATTTGGTACTGGTCATGGTATATTTGAATTCTTTTCTCTTGAATATTTCACTTTTCTTCTTTGTATTATCTCTCAAGCAGGTCACGATTCAAGCTTTTTCTCTCAACCTGCATTCTTGTCAACTTCTGTTATGATTTCTGGGACTTGAGAGATATAAGAGATATATGTGATATGTTATACGGAGGAACATGTTTTTGTATTTTATTGATATACCCTATATATAGAGCAAAATATAATAAATATCAAGTATAAAATATTTAGAATATTTCACTCCTAATCTAAAATAATAACTAATTTCCTAAAACTGAAACATATATTTAAAACTGAAATATTTTCTAAAAACTAATTTAAATAAAAAAATATATTAAGTAATATTTTTAATATTCCTCCTTGCTTAATATCTGTTTATTTAAATTTTATATCTTCATATTTAATTCTCCATCTTTTGATGCTTGATCTTCTCCTCTTTTTGTGCTTGTAATATTTATTTTTCTCTTTCTTCCATGGCATCACATCTTTCTTCAATTTGGCATCATCCTTCATATTTCTTCTTATATCAACATCATCTTCTTTTTCTTTGTCCGGTGTGGATTTCATTGGAGTGGCATTGAAACTTTTGTGAATATTAGAATATGAACCTCCACCTACTTTCTTTACTTGGACATCTACTTTCTTCCAGAGATATTTATCTTCTGATTTTGATCTTTCTTTCATACTCACTTTATTTATAGCAAATTTCTCCTTCATAAAATCTAGCGCAAATCTTTTGTCTTTCATGTGGACTTTGAATACCTCTATGTTGTTAGTATTTTTGATCACACATACTTTATTTTCAAAGGAGACCTTATAACCTTTCTCTAACAATTGAGCAACACTTAACAAATTCTG
>Ga0209589_1001541_pt1 | contig 38244 bp, 22 predicted proteins | sample CowpeawhiteBW_FD_187525 | JGI IMG/M metagenome (GOLD analysis project Ga0209589, IMG submission 187525) | Root nodule microbial communities of legume samples collected from California USA - Cow pea white BW (SPAdes) (version 2) | ecosystem: Host-associated > Plants > Roots > Nodule | place: USA...
AAAAAAAAAAAAAAAATTACCTGAAAGGTAACAGAGGCCAAAGGTGCAGCCATGCCGCGGTAGAGAGCGGTTGGTCCTTCATTGGCCACCACATTTCTCAGGATGCTGAAGGCGGAGCCAGTGTTGAAGGAGTTCTGCTGCATCACACGGAGAGTGTCTAACGGGTAACCGGAGATTATTCCGGCAGTGCCTCCAAACCCTCCCGCTACAAACTCTTTTCCGGTGCTACTCGCAAGAAACTCCGGCCAAAACTCCATTCCCACCTCTTCTTCCTTCCCCTTTCTCTGCTCAAAAATGAAAACTTTGCAATAGGAATTGTGTGCGTTGTCATTATATATAGGTGTAGTGACATATCACATTAGCATGGGTCTGATGAGCAAATACCGAAAATACTTTACTCGTGCACTAATCATTGACGAACACGTGGCGGGCTTAGTGGCGGGCTTGGTCACGGGCTCACGGAGCTTTGATGTGATTTGAGTTTAGTGATCTGCTAACTTTTGAGATGATAAGAAGCAAAAACTTTGGGAGATGAAAAGAGCTTTTTTATAAATGAAAACGTGTGGAGATAAAGCAAATATGTTTTTGAATACGTGTTGGATTTGATTACTGGGAAGGTTAGAGTACAGGGTTGAACTACATAAGTGGGAGGTGGGTGACTCGTGTTTGGTGGCAGGAAGGAAAAAAAAAGGATTCAATAAAAAGCTGAAATAGAATATTCTTATTCTTATTATTTTATTATATTATTTAATTTAGTGGAAAGTCTTCTTGGGTCTCATTATTTTCTTAAAACAACCTACAATTGTTTAATTTCCTTCTTCTTTTTTTCCTCTATCATATTTCAAACAAATCATTAAATGTATTAGTATTTTTAGTATTCCAATGTGTTCACTATTCACAAAAAATAGAAAGGACTATGATATTTTGAATCTTTCTTTCTTTATAAATATAACACTATAAAAGTTAACTTTTTTGTTGACTAAAATATTCCTAAAAGGTGAACTATCAACTTTTGCAAGTGGTGTAAAATAACATTTTGCAAGGTTATATAGTTTACTGGCATATTCCAAACAATAATACCAAGAACTACCAGAGCTAAAAGTGATGCAGGAATGTCAGAAAGGAAATGATGGTCGTTTTTTTCTCCAAAATCTTAACAAGGGGAATCTGGTGCAACCCAGTTGTACAATTATCTTCCATGTATGCTAGAAATTGTTAAGTCATTTGAGGAATGAAGTTCTTGTCTGCTGTAAGGAAGCTCTGAGTCTTCTTCCACAACCACGTTGATGAAAAATGCTGGTTTCTTTGGTTGGGGAAGTTGCATTGTATCATTGGATAGAAATGAAACAATGTCTTCCATGGTCGGTCTATCCGTTGCTTGATCTTGCACACACAGCAGGCCGATATGAATACATCTCAAAACTGCATTCTGAGGACATAGTTCATACAAATCTGTGTCTATTAACCCCAGAGCTCTTCCTTCCTTCCAGAGCTGCCACGCCTACAATACAAGTACCCAAACTTTTAACCTTTGATAAGCATAAATTCAATGAACTAATCATTTGAGAATGAGAAACTTACGTATCCTATGAGGTTGAGTGGACGATCGGAGTCGTAACTACTGTTATTTTTCTTGCCACTAAGTATTTCTAGCAGCAGCACACCAAAGCTGAATACATCTATTTTGATGGACACAACACCATTTATTGCATACTCTGGGGCCATGTATCCACTGAAAAGATCGAATCTTGCGTAAGGATATGAATGAAAGAGAAGAGTTTTGAAAATGCATGATCCAGCTGAACTTACTATGTACCAACAACTCTGTTTGTGTTTTCTTCTGATGCTCTTACACCGAATATTCGAGCCATGCCAAAGTCAGATATCTTAGGATTCATCTCCTGATCAAGTAATATATTACCCGCTTTCAGATCTCGATGTATCACCTTTAGTCTCGAGTACTTGTGCAGATAAAGAAGTCCTTGAGCAATGCCTCCAATGATGTTCAGCCGTTTTTCCCAGTCTAGCAAATTCTTTCTAGCTGAATCTGTTATAAAGACAGCATCATTGTTAAAATGATTCTGCACTGCATGCTAACATCTGGCACAGTCTTTTGCAATACCTTTGTTGAGACAAAAGAAAGCTTACCAAATAGGTAGAAGTCTAAGCTCTTGTTAGGCATGTATTCATAAACCAATATTCTTTCATCTCTCTGGATGCAGAATCCTAGAAGCTTTACAAGATGAGTGTGTTGGAGTTTGGCCATAAGTTTGGCTTCGTTCTTAAATTCCATTACCCCTTGTCCTGAACTTTTAGAAAGTCGCTTGATTGCTACTTCTTGCTGATCACGCAGTGTTCCCTGAAGGTCATTGTATCAGTTTTTATCCAGACAGTTTCAAATTTAAACAAGAAAGTTAGTTAATTGTTATGCAGGTTTCAAATTACCTTATAAACAGGACCATATCCACCCTTTCCTAGCTTATTGGCCTCTGAGAAATTATCTGTTGCAGCAACAATGGTTTCAAAGGTGAATAATTCAACCCCATTGCTTGTCTTTCCCTTGTTCTTACTCTTTCTAGAATTACCCCCAATGTCATGTAATAACTTCTCCTGCATCTTCTTTCTCTCCACTGTTTGTGAGACATGAACATGTGAGTTATAAAAAGGTCTTACATACTTGATCTCACTAAACCATATCTAAATTATGACAGTTACCTTTAGCTTTGTAATTTCTCCACATGGCACGCCATAAAGAGAAAATTACAGGTATTGCAAATACTGCTACCACCCCAACTATGAGCCATATGTACCACCGGTTTACTGCAACTCACAGATAGATAATTTACTACTCTGAAAAGGTGGCTGAAAATTGTTTAGATGGTAATCAGAGGATTTATTACTAGTGTATTCTTACTTCATATCCTATGCAAGGTACCTTATGAAAATACTTTCAAAGAATCAAAAATGATAACCAACTTAGCTTATGAAAAAGTCATTTTTCTCTATGTAATTCTCCAATCATAATGTTTTATTTCCTTGTTCTAGGGCTAGAAGCATAGAATATAGTCACATGTGGTGGTAGGGAATCTGGACGTACCTTTGTCTTCTGGGAGCAGTGCAGCAGAAACATAGATAGGCAGTGCTATGTCTGCAGAAGAAGCTCTAACGAATTGAGTTCCTTTCAGCCATATCAGGCATCCAGTATTGTTTTTGCGGTTTATTGGAGCATATGCTTGACACGAACAATTGTTCTTACATAAGATCTCACAGCACTGCGTACCATTGCTGCCGGTAAAAACTTGTATGCCAACTGTGGACATGTTACCAAAACTTTCGACAAAACCAACTTCAGAGCTCCTGCATGCAGGAAGGCTTTGCTGTGTGCATAGAGACTCTTCAGTTTGATTTATGTGAAAATTTTGAATGTAGGAGCTGTATCCACTCGTTTTATCCTCGTACCTTGACCACAACATGACACCTCCATACTTTGGTGTCTTGTTTATTGCAGGCAAGATCTTAGAAACTAATACATCAACTGGAACATAACCGCTTCCAGCTGCAGTTTCATCTGCTGGTAACCCCAGAAACATTTTCCCTGCCTTCAATGACATGGACCAAAGGTTCCATGCTTTAAGGAGGTTGTCGAAATTGTTGTCGGTGTAGTCGCATTGAGGATTGTTGTAGAACTGTATCCAGATATAGTCAAAAAGGCCAGTAGCAAGGGCTGAATCCAGCTTAGCATCAGGAAATACACACTGAGGAGCTGCTGACAGGTACACTTTGCGTGTCTGGGAATATGAAATGAGTAGAAGGGAAAGGTTTCCCAGGAATGATGGTTCACCTTCCGCTATGACAAAGTCAATGCCATCTAAGACTACATCCCCAAATGGGCGTGATGAGGATGAACCACCCAGGAAATTGTCCCACAAGTAGTCCGAAACATTCTTAGCATCCTCAAGGGAAGTTATAGAGTAATCACCACTTCCTCCTCCAATAGAAAGCATCACCTTGATCCCTTGCTCTTGACAATTCCTAATTTCTCTTCCCATCTCAGTGCACCCATTGGAAGATGCGTCACAATGACCACCCAGGTTCAGTTGTGGGGTTTGGCCCTTCCCAAAGGTGGAAAGGAAGGCTATTTTGACGTAGGAGTATTTTCCTGTTGCACACGTTTCTGTCAGGTTTCCCTCTTTGGCATTTTGACCCCAGTAAATGCTAATGTCTTCACCTTCAGAAGGGTGAAGTAGAAAGAGGAACAATAGAGAGGGAAGCACACTTCTCTTCATCTTGCTCTCTTTCTGTTCTCTCTTGTTTTTTTCTTTTTTGTTGGTATCAATCGACCGATCCAACCTAATATGCATTATCTATGGCTGCAAAAACTCCAACTTTACCCTTCACGCGTTTTTGTTCTTGTGCTAACACTTGCAAATTCATGCATGCCTACTAATCCGTTTCTATATCTTCCCTACTTTTTCCTACTTTCTTTGACTAACGATCTACCTGCATACTGTACAGTTAGAAGAATGTAATGTGTTTCACGGTGCAAAAGCGCGTCGACCATTCTCACCTCACTGTGAGAGAAAAAAAAAAAAAGTTATTATGTATCTTCTGTATATCTTGATGTGTATCCAATCCTATCCAACATCGAAATGTAGAGCCAGCCAAGGCTTCGGATAAATCTATATGATTATGTCTGAGTTGTAAATGTATGATTAGGTATCTCCGTGAAAGAGAGTGGCGTAAATTTGATTTACGTTCTAGCACTTTATGTTTCATCTGTTTTTTACATTTTATACTGCATTGTAATCAATTGAATCATGTTCAAATGCTTAATTCCGGATTTTACAGTTCTAGTAGTTAATTCTGTTATTTAGGTTTTAAGCTTGATTAGGATTAGGATTTTTAATTCTGCATTTTATTTTGTCGAATCCTCTGTTTTGTTATTTAATTAGGATCATTTCAAACTTGTGTGCATCTTCATTCAGGCCATTTACTCACTTTTGCGTAGTAGAAAAGCTAAAATACTTTGCTGTCAAAAAACTACTAAAAAAAGACCTGATACGTGAATTTGCTGGTTCGCTGCTAACTTTGGTTTAAGTTGTGAATCTATGAATTCTGCATTTTTTGGACTTTCTGCATGCATCTCATACATAATTGTAGTGTTTCAAATAGATTCTAAGCATTTTTCTTTGCATAAAACTCGAATCTGCTTAGGAAATCAAAATCTGCATAACCTATCACGCTGATGAACCATGACTCTAGGCCAAATCTTCCAATTTTGGTTTCTATGGTGATTTTGAGTATTTTGAGTTTCTAATTAGTTCTGCATGCATATATTTGTTATTTTTAGGTATATCAACGTGTTCCCATCATTATCACTGCATAATTCACATTTGTAGTTCATTGTGGCATTTTATCAAACACTTGTTGCATATTAGGGTTTCATTTAGGATTTTCATCAAATAGTTTACATTTTCACATTTATGCATTGTTTTAGGTATTATAATTGTTAGAATATGTTACATTGCATCTTATCATGCATTTTAGGTACTAATATCTCATTTCCATGCACTCAAACTCATTTTTAAAGATCATTTGTTGAAAGTTCAGCTTGTTCATATTGAATGCATATTGTTTCAGTTTCTATTTTAGCCTTAGTTTTAGGTTCATGAATTGCACTTAATTCATTTTTAGGTTGATTATAGTATAGATATCATATTGTTTTCATATTCCCCCATCAGCGGGATAGATTTCACACTCTACAATCACTCATCACTTTGTCATTTATTTGGATTGGTACATTGGTTGATCCCTGCATTAGGGGGAAACTGAATTTTTGCTAAATCTTTATACGAACTAGAGGTCTATCAATAGCCATCCATCATGTCTAGATAATAAAAATTTGCGAAATTTCACTAATTATTGCACAAGTATCCGAAGGAACCATACTCTTGACAATGCTTGATATCTCTGTGTTTCAACCGATTGTAGAGGTGTCACACCTGAGAGGTTCGGTTGAGGGGTTTGGCCATCCCCAAAAGTGGAAAGAAAGGCTATATGTTGACATACGAGTACTTTTTTGTTGCACAGGTTTCGTTATGGCTTCCCTCTTTGGAGTTTTGAACCCAGTAAACTACAATTTGTACACTTTAGGATGAGGTTGCAGCCATCCAAAGAACATTATTAAGACAGATAGTTAATGATTTTCATATCATTCTAGAAAATGAGTTTATACTTAATTCAACCTCTTTATAAGGTGATGATTACACCTCAATTATATATGATAATTTTACTTAATTTCTAATGGACATGGGATCTCTAACCCAATCCACTAGAATTGGCACACCAGTAACATGTACTTCCTTCATTATTGTGGAGTACACTACGAAGTTTATATTTCCACTCAACACAAGTCAGAAAACCGGTAGAAACTGTATTGGTATTTTCGTCACACTAAAGTAACTTTAACATTATTTTAGCCATGTATGTTCAATATTTTACGTTTATTCATCATTTCTGTTTATCTTAAATTTATCTGCCACACATTGTCGAAATTGTTACGGTATTTAGAGAATCATTTCTTCCACCAACAATAGGACTTTTAGGATTTTTCTCTGCAGTATTAGTGAAGAATGTTGGTTGCTTCGGTTCAGCTAGCAGAATAGACTCACTTGATAGGAAAGATACAACATTTGACATAGTTGGTCTATCATCCGCTTGATCTTGCACACATGAAAGGCTGACATTAATGCATCTTAACACTTCGTTATCAACACATGATCCCTTGAAAACAGGGTCTATTAATTCTAAAGCTTCACCCTTATTCCACATCTGCCATGCCTGAAAATGTCCAAATAGCAAGGGATTGTTAACACCTGATCATAATTAGTGCAAACACATGACATCTGGCAGGAAGAAATCGAACTTACATATCCTATGAGATTGATGGGATGGTCCGAATCAAAATTACTAGAATTCCTTTTACCGCTGATAATCTCAAGCATCAATACTCCGAAACTAAAAACATCCATTCTTGTTGAGACAATACCATTTAAAGCATACTCAGGAGACATATAACCACTGAAACAGTAAGTTACTGATAAAATAAGCTTTTAAAAATAAGTTAATTAAGAGAAATAGAATTCAAATTATAGGTGTACTTACTAAGTTCCAACAACCTTGTTTGTCTTTTTTTTGGGTTCATTCAACTCAGATATCCTTGCCAAACCAAAATCTGATATCTTTGGATTCAATTCATAATCCAATAAAATGTTACTTGGCTTTAAATCTCTGTGAATTACTGTTAGTCTTGAATACGTATGAAGATAGACAAGTCCTTGTGCAATTCCTTGAACGATGGAAAATCTTCTCTTCCAATCCAACAAAGTGTTGGTGGGATCTATGCCGTGTAAGAGAGAGGAAAATTGGTGAGTAGAAATGTTGTTGTAGCATTTTGACCAAATGAAGAAACTTTTTTAAAACTAATTACACTTTGTAAATTAGTTAGATTTGCTTGATTTGTAAAGTCTGCATACCAAAAAGGTAACTGTCCAAACTTTTGTTGGGCATGTATTCGTAGATCAACATCCTTTCTTCTTTTTCAATGCAGAAACCGTAGAGCTTGACCAAGTTAGTGTGGTTGAATTTCGCAATTAATTTAACCTCGTTCTTAAACTCAGCTAATCCTTGTGTCGAACTTCTAGAAAGTCTCTTTATTGCTATTTCTAGACCATCAATAAGTTTTCCCTTCAATCACATAAACAACCATATTTTTTCTGTTGTCATTTCATAGAAAAATATTGACAAGAGTTTGAAGCTGTGACTGAAGAAAAATGTTGAAAAGAGTCAGATGAAAATAGTCCGTGATGTATCTGTATCTTACCTTGTAGACAGGTCCAAAGCCACCTTCACCCAACTTATTCGCTGAAGAGAAATTATCAGTTGCTAATTCAATGCTTTCAAAGCTGAACACACGCATCCCATGATTTGTGGTTTCAATTTTACTAAATTTTGAGCGTCTGTTGTCTAAAAGGGAAGAAGGGTTTGTTATTCCTTCGATCTCAAATAATATCTTCTTTTGCTTCAATCTTTCTTCTGTTGCAGATGGCAAGCACAACCAGAAGGTTAAATTAGTAGGTAAACAATGAACGATAATCCAAGTGAGTTGTTCAAATTCCAAACAGGAAATTTACCCGCTATTCTGCGTTTCCTCCACAATAAATAGAACACGAAGGATGATACAAGTATTAGTAGAGCTCCACCCATCACACTCCCTATCCATGATTTCCTCTTATTGGCTACATTTGACAAAAATAAACTCATCAGAAGAATAGGATGAATACTAAATCCTACCACAAAAGATAACAAGAAAGAACTATCCATGCTTTGGGATGTGATGCCTGCACTACTCTAGCTAAGAATTTACCTTCAGATTTTCTAGGTATGGAAGAGCCGTTGCGGGTAATGAATTCATCGATGAAATAAACTTGTCGACCAGAAGCAGACATGACAAATTCAGTGTCTTGATTCCACATCTCACAGCCAGTGATATCATCGGACGTGAAAGAGTAGGCAAAACAGGAACAACTGTTCATGCAGGTGACGCCACAATCAAAAAGAGAAATATTGTCTAAATCCGCATTCTTGTACCCTTCTTGGGACATGTTACCTTGCTTAAAGTTGAGCAAGGATAAATAGCCCCTTCGGTGCCTGCAGGTTGGGAAACTTTGGGAGACGCATCCTTTGTTAAGTGCAGGATTGTCTTTGCTGCAAGAGACAACGACTCTGCCATATAGTTGTCCTCGTGGATCCAAACCTACAAAATCAAAGTCATTCCAGGTCGAGGGTGATGAGGAATTATAACTGAAATATGTTTCATTTTCGTTTGACACAAAGGAAAAGTAGACATTGTTGTCGCTATGTGTTTTCAAATTGGGAAAACTTCCATTGATAAGTGGTCCACTACTCCAGTAGAGGTTGTTATCATGCCACAATATGATCAATTGCATGTTGTTTTGATCCGCTCTGAGAGTGAAGGAACCCTTAGAAGGAATGGTTTTGCTTGTCCAAGATGTGAGGCTCCAGTTCTGCCCTGTTCTCTTGTTGAATCCCAGTTTCATTCCCGGCAACAGGAGGAAAGTGGGGTAGTCATAACTTTGCCACAAAATCTGTTTTGCATTGCCATCTGTGTCCATTTCGCGCAGTACAAGGTTTCCGGTATCGAGCAGCGTGGCACTGGCATTGATCTTTTGTGCAGCTATGCTTGCGTATAGCACTAGAAGCTGTGTGTCGTTGTTGCTTAAGATTTTGAAGGTACCATAATCATCAATTGTAAGCTTTGCTTGTCGCTTTAAAAGTAGGATGTTTGGGTCGGCAAACCAGAGACAACCTCTGACGTAATTTATTCCAAGGTAAATTCTTTCACTCGTTGGGCCATTGAAAGTGAAGAAACTTAGATGAAAGACCTTAGAGCGCGAGGTCAGATTTCCCTCAGTCAAGTAGTCTCCTTGCATCAATGTGTCAGTGACAAAACCTGGTCTTAGACATTGAAACCTGGTGAAGTTCAACGCAAATGCCAAAATGAGGAAGAGAAGGGTTCTACCAATGTTCCGTATACACGTTGTTCCCATTTGGTTAATTTTACGGGAGTCTATGCTGCTTTGGTTCATTAGCAAGATTTTTGAAGTGTATGGAGACTTTCGTTTTTTTATATCTTCCTCTAATATTATCATCGTGCAAGTTATAGAAACTATGTCAATTGAGGGTTATTTTTCAAAATTCAATCATATATCTAAAATACATAATCAATCAATGAATGGATAAAATTAAATCAGAGTCACATTCAACTTGACCTAATTCGATCCAATTTGATTTGAGTGAGACCTGACATAATATGAGTTTGCTCTATCTAGTTTCAATCGAGTTAAATTTTACTTGAGTTTAACATAACTTGGATCTAAAGTGATCTAATCCGATTCAATGTAACTAAACTTGCATACTTGAATCCAATCTAACTCAATCTAGGTTTAATCCTACTTGACTTGAGATAGACCTAATAGCCTGAATTCAACCTAATTTGATATGAGCCTAGCGAAGCCAACTTAATATATGATATCAATTCAACCTATCTTGAACTAAGTCCTACTCGATCTAACGTAATTGAGGTATGAATTAATATAATTTGAATTAAATCACACTCCAACCTAATCTTGGACTTGGTATCGCTCAACCAGTTTGACTTGACCTTGTATAATATAGATTTAGTCTAACCTTTATATCATACTTAAGTCAAACTCGACATACCTTAAAATGATCTAATTTTGTCTCGAATTTTCAAAATCTAAAAAATATTGTTATAAATCGTTAAAAATTAAAAATACATGATAAATTTGAATTTGAAGTAAATTTATCATAACAAACCAGTGATGGATCTTAGATATGTTAGAGGGAGCATAGCCCCTCAAATTTTTTTTAAACATAATTTATTTTAATTTTAATATATAAATCTTATTTCATCTTAGTAAATTTTATATATTTAATATCACCAAAATTTGTGCATTTTATAAAAGAAAATTAACCCCCTCAAAATATATTATCAAGTTTCGTTACTCGTTAAAACTAATATCAAATAATTGTGGATTAACTTGAGTATAAGAGTGTTTTTTGGCATGCCTATGTTCCTATCTCGGTATTTCCCTCCAGCTCTTTGTTTACCACGAACGGCATTACCAGTTTGCCATTGGGGTTCTTGCTGAGAGGAAAAAATAAAAGCTTAATATTGTTTCAATCATTGGGAAGGCGTCAAAAACCATGAAACAAATATTCAAGGCAAAATAAGAACGAAATAAACAACAATTTGATTATGTGAGAGGGAACTTCTACATTTTTATTTTTTAACCCCTTATTATATTTTTTTAACCCCCTAGTAAATAAAATATTAAATCATTCTAGAGGTCTCCATCTTTGTAGCGAAATCTCAAATAGACCTTCTCATTTTTATGTGACTTAATTGAGTCCCTATTTTGAAAAATCTGTTGCAATCAAGTCCTTTCTGTTAGTAGTACAGTAATGGTGTTAACTATGTGTCACGTGTCAACACGTGGTTTTTTTTTATTTTGTACTACGTGAGGTTTTATTATAATTTGTTATTTGCAATCACCACCATTAAGACAATGATCGTGAGTTTTTCATTCCCATCATTGTTGTATAAGGCCATGCCGCCCCTTCCCCTTTGCTCTCGTAGTCCCACCTTACCACCTTCAGTGCAATTCTAACACCTCACACCTTACCCAACTGGTATGTCTTTTTTTGAACCTTAACTCTAACATTTTATCCTTCTCTTATATGTCTTTTGTATTATTCTCAATGCTTCACTACTCCCATTTCACCTTTTTTTCTTCTCATCTTCTTATAATATTTTTCTTAAATATTTACATTTTTGCCAATTTCGGAACTTTATGTTTTCCACTTTGACAAAATAGTTATTTTTGTGAAAGGTGAATACAAACCAATTCAAGCTTATCTTTTGGATGTTTTTTTATTAGAAATATACAGTTTATTTATGTTATTGTTTAAAAAATTACTATTATTTAAGTTGGGAAAAAACATTATGTTTCAATTGTTTAAGAGAGACCTTATGATGTGGTGTTGGTGCTAAAAAAAACTTTTGGGTATGACATTTTTACGCACATTACAAAGCGATTTTCCTTTTGTTCTATATTAATATTAATTATGAAAGTGTAAAATTTTTCTTTAAATTAACCATTCAATGTTAATTTTCTGCTTTTTCTCAAGGTGTTTTCAAATTCAACACAACTCAAGAATACTTCAATTGAGTTTAGTTTAGTTCATAGTTCAGTTCGGTTCGGTCCGATTCGAACCAGTTCGGTTTGGTCCAATTCGAACCAGTTCGGTTCGGTCCGATTTGAACCAGTCCGGTCTGGTCCGATTCAGTTTGGTTTGGTCCGATTCAAACCAGTCTGATCAGTTCCAATTCGGTCCAGTCCGGTACGATTTGGTTTGGTCAGGTCCGATTAAGTTCAATTCAGTTTTGTCTAATTCGATTCGGTTCAGTTTTGTCCGGTCTAGTTCGGTCTGGTTCAGTTCAGTTAGCTTCGGTCTGGTTCGGTTCGATTAGCTTCGGTTTGGTTCGGTTCAATTCAGTCTTATTCGGTTCGGTCCGATTTCGAACCGATCCAATTCGGTCTGGAGTCCAATTCGATCCCACTCAGTTCCGTTCGGTTATATGCGATCTGGTTTGATTCAGATCAGTTTGATTCGGTTTGGTTTGGTTCGACCTGGTTTGGTTTGGTTTGGTTTGGTTTGGTTCGGTTCTGTCCGGTCCTATTTGACTCGACTTGGTTTGGTTGGGTTCGGTCTGGTCTAGTTCGGTCTGATTCGATCTGGTTTGGTTATTTGGTCTGGTCCGGTCCGATTTGGTCCGATTTGGATTGATTTGGTTTGGTTTGGTCCGATTCGATTCAATTCGGTCTGGTCTGGTTTGGTTCGGTTCAGTTAGTTTCGATTGTGTTCGGTTTGGTTAGCTGTGGTTTGGTTTAGTTCGATTTAGTCCGATTTAGTTTGGTTCAGTCTGATGCAGTCCAGTTTGATCCCACCCGGTCCCGTTTGGTTATGTCCGGTCCAGTTCGGTTCGGTTTGGTTCGGTTTGATCTGGTTTAGTTTGGTTTGGTCTGTTTCGTTATGGTTAGGTTCGATTTTATTCGTTCCTGTTTGGCTTGACACGGTTGGGTTTGGTCTGGTCCGATTCTATCTGGTTCAGTATGATTTGGTCCGATTTGGTTCAATTCGGTCTGGTCTGGTTTGGTTCGGTTGGGTTCGGTTCAGTTCAATCCTATTCGGTTTGGTTTGGTCTAGTTTGGTTCGGTTAAGTTCGGTTCTGTCCGATTCGGTTTGGTTTGGTCTGGTTAGGCCCGATTCGGTGTAGTTCAATTTAATTCGGTATGATCTGGTTTGGTTCGGGTAGCTTCGGTTTGATTTGGTTCTGTTAGCTTCAATTTGGTTTGATTCGGTTCTGTCCGGTCCTATTTGTCTCGACTGGGTTCGGTTAGGTTCGGTTTAGTTTGGTTTAGTCCAATTTGGTTTTGTTTGGTTTGGTTCAGTTTGGTTCGGTCCGATTCGGTTTGGTTTGGTTTGGTTTGGTTCGATCCGATTCGGTTCAATTCAGTCTGGTTCGGTTCGGTTCGATTAGGTTCGATCTGTTTTGGTCCGTTTTGGTTCGGTTTGGTCCGATTCGATTCGATTCAATTCGGTCTGGTTCGGTTCAATTTGGTCTGGTTCGGTTCAGTTCGATCCAGTTTTGTCCTATCCGGACCGCTCGGTTTGGTCCGGTCAAGTCCGGTCCAGTCTGATTCGGCTTGACTCGGTTCAGTCTGGTTCGATTCGGCTCGATTCAGTTTGGTTGGGTTTAGTTCGGATATGCTCGATTCGATCCGATCCAATGTGGTCTGACTTGGTTCGTTTCGGTTGGTTCATGTTAACAAAAATTGGGACTTAATTAAACAAAAATAACAAATATAGGGACCAAATTGAATATGCAACATTGATTTTGACATGTGTCACACTACTGGGTTGACACGTGAACATTTTAAAAAATATTTAAAAGTTTAAAAATTATTTAAAAAAAATTAAAAAAACTATGAAGAGACACGTGTTGATAACCGTTAATAATCTAAACAGTATTAACAAAAAATATCCAATTAAATAAAATTATCAAAAATTAAGACTTATTTAAACACAAGACCAAAATTATATCTTAATTAATAAAACTTGACGATAATATATTTTAACCTTTTATAAATTTTACTATTAAACTTTCAGTATATTTAATCATCGAACTCTCAGTTTAGTAAATTTTATCGTCTGGAATTTAAAATTATATATGTTTCATATTTTAGTCAATTAAATGTCAATTTATTGACGATGTAATAGAATGACTAAAATTTGATCATATATATATATATATATATATATATATATAAATTATCATAATAATTATAATGTTTTTTGGAAATACGGAAACCACAACTCCTAAACTAGTGCAAACAGTTAGATAAACAATTTGACTCAAAATTATTTTGAATAACTATAATTAAATTATTTAATTTTACAAACTATTTTAAATATAAAAGTTCAAAAATGTCAAAAAATATTTTATTTTGAAAAAACTAGATTTAACAGAGGATCAATTAATTATTTTATGGAAAGTAGTTACTATAAACCGCCAAAAAAAATTATGGATAATATTTTGAAGATTCACAAAAATTTGTAGACTATTTTTTTTTTTTATCTAAAACTTCTACATATATTTCATCTAATTTTATATTACTTATCACTTAAAATGATTTACTATGTAATAATTACAACCAAAATGGAGATAATTTATGGTCAGTTTAGTATATAACAAAAAAAAAAAAAAACTAGATACGATCATGCAAAATCTATAAATTATTATATTAGTCAATTTTGCACGTAAATTTATATTTATATTTACTCTTTTTTCCTCAATCATGATTAAATAAATAATTTCGTTATTTTACCTTAAATTCACATTTGAGAAAAAAATGTCTTTGTTATTCGTCACATCATCACATTGTTAGTACATTAAAATGTGTATAATTTTAAAATTCAATAAAATTGGTGAAATTAAAAACTCAGTGTTTAAATTTGCAAAATAAATATTTTACCTATAAAATTAACGATAGTTAAAAGTTTAGCAGAAAAGTTCACAAAATTGAAAGTTCAATGGTAAATTTGTAATCTAAAATATAATGTATATTCCGCTTATAATCATAGTCGTTTCATATTAACCAAGTAAAATGTCTATATTTTAAAGTAAAATTACAAAACAAAAAATTTAAAGTAAAATTAGTAAAAATGTAAAGGTTTTAGTAGTAAAATTGCAATTAACCTTCTAAATCATTATGTTAGTTAACACTTTTTCTAATGAATGTCTTTATTAGCAAGTTGCATTCACTTACAATAAAAAAAAGTTTAGAACGGAGAGGATTCATTAACATTAATCATATTTGAGTTCAATTTACATATTAATTTAATATCATATGTTAATGGATCTTTTATTTTAGAAAATACCTAACTTTTTTATTTTATTTAATATAAAACTTAATTCACATTTAATCTTTTAACACCTCATTGTAATACATGTATTTGATTTTTTTTTTTCATCCAACTGTGAAAAACTTTTTGTAAAAGAAGAAGTGGTTGAATCTCACTGCCTCTTATTTCTGGGACGAAATGAGCGTTGTTTCCGGCCAAAAGAATTAGAATCAGAACTGTGCTTTTCCCTAAACTGATCCCACACATAACCCCATCTTTTTATTGCATAGGTGTGTCCACTGTCTTTTAGAAAGAAACTAGTTTTTAAGATTTTATTCAATTAAAAATTAGATAATTTTTTAGTGTCAGATTTTTATATTAAATAATGATATTTTAACTAATTTTATTTATTTATTAATAATCATTCTTAAATTATCGTATTACTAAAAAAATCAAAATAAATAATTGAAAAGTGATCAAAATAATAGATAAAAGTAAAAGATTAAAGTCTTATTGTTTTTTAGGATTAAATATGTTTTTGTTTCTTAACTTTTAGTGAATTTTGGAATTAGTCTATTTCAAAACTTTTGACCAATTTAGTAATTTATCTTTTGAAATACATGAATTTAGTCATTTTAATCAAATTTTGTTAAGTTTATTTGATATTTCAAATACCTTTCATAATAGTATCTGATTTAACATTAAAACAAAAATGTTTCAAACAATATAAACAACATAAATACAATCTTGAAATGCTTATAAAACATCAAATAAATTTAACAAAATTTGATTAAAAAAATTAAATTTACATATTTTAAAAAATGAATCCATAGAACTAATTTCCAATTATAATAAAAATTAAGAAAAAATATATATTTAATCTTATTCTTTTTATTGCAGCAGAAAGACCGAGAAAGGGTTACGGTTGACGCATTAGAAATGACAGTGGCGTAAAAAGAAAACAAAGAATGAAGCATGATTTGGCAAGGAATAAAGAAGATTCCAGGGACATGATCTGCACGAACAGTCACCACGCAACTTTACTTGCAAATTACTTTATCCTTTCTTTTTCGCTGTTTTTTCTGCTTCATCAACAACCATAAAAACTGAATCAGTTTTTGATTCAATGAATGTAACAATATACGATACCTCGTACCCTGGAAACACACTATTTTAATTCTTTAATTATTTCTAATCAAATCAACAAGGTCAATTCTATGCTTATCATAAACCATTTGGGCAAAGGTAAGCAAAGATAACATGTCAGCTGGCTCGATAACAAACATGCATCACATAAAATATAGGGTTAAATATCATTCAAATTTTAGTAAAATTTAAAATTAGTCTATTTTTAAATTCTTTTTGACTAATTTAATCATTTATTTTTAAAAATATGTAAATTTAATTATTTTAATCGAATTTTGTTAAATTTATATGACATTTCAACCACGTTTTATGATAATATTTTAATTGTTTACACATTTTTACTTCAATGCTGACTCAATTATTATCATAAAATACGTTTAAAATATCAAATAAATCTAACAAAATTTGATAAAAAAGACTAAATTCACGTATTTATAAAATGAATGTCTAAATTGATATAAAATTTTAAAGAGAGACTAATTTCAAAATTCACTAAAATTCGAGGATAAAAAATATATTTAACCCTACTATTCGAGTTTGATATTTTGGTTTTCGAATTTCTTTATCAAAATTGGATTTTTAAATGTAGAAATGGTACAATATGTCATTGTAATATTCCACCAACTTCATTAAAACCGTATATATTTTTCTAAATTGAAAAATTAATTAACACAATTAAAATCTAAAAAGATTATACTACCATAATAGTTTGTAGGCTTACTACCATTTTCTTCTTACTCAAGATATCTAAATAATTTAATATACGATCAAGTCTTTCACAATAAAATAATAAAGCGAATATTATAATGCGATCAGGATATTAAATAACTCGATCCTTATTTATTTAAAGTTAGTTGCTAACTTTTTCGTTTGCCAGCAAGTAAACTTTTAATCCATACAATTATATTTTTAAACCTTTTTTCTTTCACACAATCGCCAATTGTCAAATTTCACAATTTTATTGTTTTTGTCATTTAAAAAAAAGAAGACGAATAAACTCTGGCCAGCTTTGCAAAATTCGTCATCACATCACATGTACGTTTACAATATCAGACAGTGCAAATTAAACAATAAATTCTTAATAAGTATAATCCAATAATAAAAAGGCACAGCATAATTTATTATATATATATATATATATATTCGATTTATCTTTTATCTTACAATAAATTTATATCGGTATGAGTAGTAAATCTCGGAACTTATATTACCAAAAAATAAAAATTAAGTTGTTGATTATTAAATATTTATAGATAAGAAATTTCTAATATCATTTAAAAATTCACCGCTTATTTCCTACATTGTAAAGTTTTTTTTTTTTTTTTAATTTAAATATGATAACTTCTTAATCTTTTATCTTTATCTTTTTGGTGAGTGGAAATAAGAGTGTGATAGGTGGCATAAACGTGCTCTCCAACTCCAACACAGCATTTCTTTTCTCTCTTTTCCTCTGCCGCTTCTCCCTGCAAATTCGTAGGCTTTTCTCTCTCTCTCTCTCTCTCTCTTTCTCAAACGCACCATTTCCTGTGTTTCTCGTTACCCATTTCACGAACTTTTTTTTTTTCTCACTAAACAGACATTTTCACAAACGTTTTCATTGCATCCTTTTTTCTCGCTCTTCTCAGACACTCTTTCTTGCTCATCAAGAAACTATTAGGTCTTCTTCTTTTCTCTTGCTTTTTTGTTTTTTGTTTGTTTGCTTGTTTGTTTTTTTACATTCCTCACAAGAATCTCTGCATTACTGTTTCTGCTTCTTTCTCTAATCCTGTTTTTTCGTGTTTTTCATTTCAGACCATTCGTCTTCATCTGAACCGTTTTCGAACCTGTTTTTCACTTTTCTCAGCTCGGTATATCTGGATAATCAGGAGTGAATATGTTGGATGCATTGTTCAAACCGAAATTCTATTCAAAGTGGTAATGATTCTTGTCTGTTTCTCTCATTTCATTTTTTTGTCTTTTGCTCGTTTTGGAATTTTTTTTTTTAAAATAATAAAGATGGAATTTAATTTGGAAACAGCAAATCACGGTTGAAGTTAATAAATACGAGGTTAGAGACGATAGGGAAGAAAAGGAAAGCGGTGGAGAAATTTCTCAAGAAAGACATCGTCGACCTTCTTAGGAATGCCCTTGATTACAATGCATATGGAAGGGTAATTTTCCCTTCACTCTTCATTACAGTGCTCACTCTCATTTAAACTCCATTGTTTGAATCCTTTTCTATTGACGTTAAGACAATGAATAACCTGTGTGTATGAAAAGAGATGGATTCGGCTCCTGTTCTAATTTCCCCTGTATAATCACAAGGGCGCAATAAGTACTTAATCCAGGTTGAGGGTATTTTCTTCAACGAGTTTTGTGATTGGGTCAAGGAAAATTTGAATTGGATCTGTTTACACTTTTTTTTTTTTTATGTATTTAGGTTTTTTTTTTTGTCTCAGTTTATTTGTTACATAATATTATCTCACAGGTTTCTGATGAGCTACAGCTTGCATTAATTTGTTTCAATTTTATGCATGTTGCTGTATATTGTGATATGTTGTGTACACCTTGTGTAACAACTGAGTATATATATACGTTATACTTATTAATCAGCTTGGTTGTTAAACACTTTATACCCTCAAAACAGGCTGAAGGGTTTCTCGTCGAGCAAAATATGTCGTTTTGCTATGAACTCGTTGGAAAGTTTGCTAATTGCGTATCGAGTCATGTTCGAGAGCTTTGTAAGCAGAGGTATTATTTTCTATGTATGCAATAAAAGATTATTTTCTTTTTGGTCTTCGTTCACTCTTGCTTTCCTTTTGAAGTAACCGGGATGTCCATATTTTATTCTCTTCAGGGCATTGATCCAAATTATTCATGACAATATTTTAATCTTCTTCTATAGGGATTGTCCTGATGAATGCAAAGAAGCTATACAGTCATTGATATATGCAGCAGCAAGGTTCTCTGATCTGCCGGAACTACGCGAGCTCAGAACGTTGTTCACGCCAAAATTTGGGAATGCTCTTGAACCTTACATAAGTAAAGAGGTAACCCATGGGACCACTCTAATAGTCCGTAAACTGTTTTCATGGTGACATCTTTATTTCCACCACTTACTTGAATAATTGCTTATCTTTAGTTTGTTGACAAATTGAGGCAAGCTCCTCCTTCGAAAGAAATGAAGATCCAGCTGTTGCATGATTTAGCGCAAGAGTTCTCCATAGAATGGGATAGCAAGGGTTTGGAGCAGAGGCTTCACTCACCGCCTCTGTTACTTGAAGTAAGTTTTTCTCATCATTGATTAGTTTATATCTTAGCATCTGTCTCAGCAAAAATATGAATAGTTTTTTTAGTCAGCAAGATAGAAAATTGTATAGTAGTTACTTTTCGAATTATGATTTAAGGAACTAACTGAAAATCATATACCAAGCTGAGTTGTATCCAGCTAAGCTCAGCTTTTAAAGTTGTGTCCACAACACAATTTCTTATACTGCTGATTAGTGATGACTTATTCAGAAACATTTTGCTTGTTGCAGGATAAGACTACATACGATCCTCTAAATGATCATGATGATCACATGAACAATGATGTTGCTGTCCCCAAGGGTACCGGTGACAAACAGGGACATGAAAGAAACTGGCATACACCAAAAGGAAATGAAAAAGACACCCTATCTCGAGGAAGGAAGGATATCAGCGATGCGTATTGGAGGGTGCAAAGCAGCACGGACAGTGAAACAACCTCTGACAATTCATCCTTGGATGGGCGAAAGGCTTGTTCAGGTTCATTAGGAAGCGTATCAGATAATGAAACAGAAATTAAGCAGCCATCTTCATTTTCCTACAAACTCGTCCCACCTCCTTACGTCAAAGAAAAGTTGAATAAACCAACAGTTGTTCCGGAAAAGCAAGTACCAAGATCAGTGAGGCGGAGACCTCTCAAACCACCACTTTACGAAAACACTGTTTCAGATTCTAAAACTGGGGGCACTGACAAAGTTGTCGACTCAAGTGGAAAGGAATCAGAGAAAGTTAAAGGAGATTCGAGGGATTATGAAGAAAAGATAATGGACGGGCTCTTGATGCATTACAGTAAGAAAGAATCTCCTTATGAATCAGTCATAGCACAAGCAGCATATCCAAAAGCTTATTCTATGCAACGAGTAGAATATGACAAGGTGGTACATATGAAACAAAAATCAAGTGTACCCCTTGTGAGAGGAATTTCTCTTCCTTCTGAAGACACAGATTCGATGGAAACATTAAAAGTACATGGAAGAGCTACTTCCTTGGTACCACAAATGTTAGGGACAGCGGGGCATGTGCATCCTAGTCTGCCTGAATATGATGACTTGTCAGCTCGTCTTGCCGCTCTCAGGAACACAACCCAACCCGCTTAACAAGTATCACATTTTTTTTATTTTATTTCCTTCTTTTTGTTGTTTCATCAATCTTAGGCTAATCCAATATTTAGTAGCCATATACAGACATGGGAAATAGTTTCTTCTATTCGTTTAGGGATCTTTTCAAGATTGAAATCAAAATAGAAACTGCAGTTGTTGGGCCACTCACTTATTCAATCATGTTTCTAGTTTCTGCAAAGCTTGTCTATAAGATAGTGAAGATAAAAAGCTTATTTTGTTATCTTTTCTCAGAAGTTTATTTATTGCATCAGGTAATTGTCAAGTCTTAAATAGATATAAAACGATTTATTAAACGTGCTTATATCTCCTTGTTTTATATCATGTATATTTTAGGTAAGAGTCATGATAGGTTAACAAAATGGTAATTGTAATTTTAAGTTTCTTAGTTGATTTTGAACTTTTATATAGTTTATACAACTCTTATAGTCTCTGTTTGACATTTAAATATTTCATTAAAACTTTAAAATAAATAATAATATAAATAGTGTAAAGCATTAAATAAGGCAATAAATTTTTTTTATTAAAGTGCTGCAGATAAAGATGAATGTAACCTAAAAGTATATTCTCGTTGTTGAGTAGTCTTTATAATCCTTAAAAGTAACTTTTATTATACAATTAACAATAAATGTGTGTATTCATTGTAAGCTAAAAATATTAGTAACGAACGATATTTCTAATCATATTTGATAAGCGAACTTTTGGGATTCTTGAAAAGAAACTCAACATAATTAAAGTTAAAATGAATAATACAAACTGATATATTTATTATTGCTTTTTTATTTTGCAAATTAATTGTCGTTAATCATCATTTAAATTTTTGTGGAAGTATTAGAAATTTTATTTTAATATTATTATTAAATGATCCTCTATTACATCTAGTTAGTTTATTTTAAAAACATATTAAACATTTTATCAACTCTATTTAATTATTTCTTAGAATTACCATTTTCATTTAATCATCGATTGTTAATTTGAAATTAAAAGCCCAATTATTGCATACACAACAAGTTAAAAAGTAAGCGTTGTTAGTTAGATATAGTTGTTCTATAATAATATAAAAATAATATTTCCGCTAGACTTAAATATAAAAGGATATTTGAGCTTTAAAATAAGTAAATTCAATAATCTCAACGTTGTTTTGTATTATTATTTTAATTTCTTTTTATCTTTAAATATAAACATTTTTCTAGAGAATATAAATTAAGCCATTTTAGAAAAAAAAAATTATTATGTGAAGACAAAATCATGAAATTAACTTAATTACTATTATCAATTCATGTGAAAGTAATTAGTTTTACTTATATATAGGGTTAAGTATGTTTTTAGTCCCTGAACTTTGACCCAAAATTGAAATTCATTCCTGATTGAAACTTTGATAAATTTTGGTCTCTAAACTTTAAAAATGAATGAATATAGTCCTTTTAACCCAATTTTGTTAACTTTTTTTAGGTTTCAAACGCATTTCTCAGTAAATATTGGAGTTGTTTACGCCGTTTGACACATTCTCGGCTTAATATTCACTTTGAAATGCGTTCGAAACCTAAAAAAAAGTTAACAAAATTGGGTTAAAAGGATTATATTCATTCGTTTTTAAAGTTTAGGGATCAAAATTTATCAAAGTTTCGACCAGGGACGAATTCCAATTTTGAGTCAAAGTTCAGGGACTAAAAACATACTTAACCCTTATATATATATATATATATATATATATATATATATATATATATATATATATATATATATATATATCAAACGACGCCGTTGATCGAGTAATCAATAAAACAATTTTTTTTAATAAATTGAAAATATAAAAAGTTGTAAGGTAATTAAGAGTTAATTAAGGCAGTAATTAATTATGTTTCCATGGAATACCACCTTTCTGAGATTTTTTTTCTTTTTGCAGCGAGAAGCGTTAGAAACAGGAGGTAGGGTAATGGAATCGGAAGTGGAAGAGAAGGGTGGTGGTGAAGAAGTGATGAGCGAGGTCCACCTGGGTTGTCCACCCGATTTCACCGGACCCTATATTTCCCTCTTCACCGTTTCATTTTCCGGTAACCTAATTCATCATCTTTTTCTTCTTCTTCTCCATCACTCTTCTATCATTCTTACACTTCTCTAATTGCTCCATTAGATGTTTCTCGCACCACACAACTTCATCCTTCGCAACGTAATCCTTTACACTCTAACAAGCTTCAGTTCGATCAAGATGGAGACCTTCTTCTCCCTCGACGACGCTCCAGTAACTTCTTTATTTCTTTCCTCTCAATTTCATCTCAGCCTTCACTTTTTCTATGTTTATTATCATCGACATTTATCTAACTATTTTTTTTTTTGTTAAAGCAAATACGCCATTTTCATGTAATAGCTTTGGTGTCAGAATCCAGCACAACATCACATCGACAATTCCAAATGTTGGCCTGCAGGTAATTCTGATTCATTTTCAGCACTTCTAATCTTTTTCGTTTTCAATTCTGTTCCTGCATTTCTTTGGTTGTTATTGTTAATGTTTATTATTTTGCCCCAAATTCCCTTCAGGTTTGGAAAGCTGAACTAGTATTATCAGATTTTATATTGCATAAAGCATCATGCTCCTCTGAACTTCACGGAATTATTGCATTGGAACTAGGCGCTGGAACTGGTTTGCTATTTCTCCTTACCTTTTCCTATCAATTCCTTTTTTTCTTAACAAAATTGTAAAATCCCCAAATTTTGACTGGGACTTATAGTCAGAAAAGCTCAGTGAAATGTACTGTTGGATTCCTCTGTCTTCATTTCTGACTTATAATAATTAGCTATAGCTAAGTTATGAGGTGAGAAATGATAACAACATACTCTTTAAGACTCTTCTTTTAGCACTTTTCTCTGTTATTGGATGAGTTGCATGTTAACCCCACGAATAGGAGGCAAGGGGTTATATGGTGGGGCTAGCATAATAATAATTCTGCAGCACAGAAACACGTTTGCTGGGAGATTTAAGCTAGTTTGAATGAACTTCTCACGAAGAGTAATCTGAGAAGAAGATAAAACGAAACAAGAATTTAGCATGACTCAAACTTGCATGAGAAAGAATCGACTTATTCATCCTTAGTTTTTTAGAATTTATCTCATCTAACTTCTTCATACACACCTATATTAAACCTAACAGAGCTTGTTATTCTTGCCATGAAAAGTCTTAATAACAGCAGGATGTTACAATTGAAAAGCTCCCGTAAGTTAGAGAAGTAAATCTAAAGTAGACTACATGGAAACAGTTGCTGTTATCGTTACAAGAAGTAAAACAATGAGTGTGCTTTTGTTACCCAATTGCTGATTATTCTATAAAACCCTTTGAGACATTCCTAATGACTACTTTGATGATCTATGAAGAGGAATAATCAAATCTTAAAATTTGAAATAACATCATGTTATTATAAATATATGTTTTTGATTTCAAGTTTTCAATCAGGCTTGGTGGGTTTATTACTTGCACGTGTTGCGAATACAGTGTTCCTAACTGGTATGTACCTTCTTTTATTTGAGTATTCAGCTCCTACGAATTATCATGGTGAATTTATATTCTTGTTTATAAGTGGTGATTATATTGCATAAATATTACATATAGAGTACATGGACCAGTTTCCATCATTAATAGTAGTAAACTATCAGCCGAGGTTGTTTAGTTCTTTTAAATTTCTGTTTCATTTAAGGTTGACGATTTTAATTGACAACTGATGCTTATTATTATGTCAGACTATGGGACTGAAATACTTGACAACTGTGCAAAAAATGTTCAGCTTAATTTTGGATTATTGAATTATCAAGCCAAAATTCATGTACGCGAACTTGATTGGTTTAATCACTGGCCTCCAAAAGCAAAAATAGAAGAGGCTCCTGGCGCTAAAAAGTATAGTTAATTATTTTGAAGGATAGTCTCCAATAAATAACTGCTTCTTTGTTTTTCTTTCGGGGTTTGAGTTTGAGTCTCTAACTACTGAAAGCCATTGTTTGTGGCACGACCAATAGCTACCTATGAAGCACCAACACTGATAGAATACCCTACATGTACGAGACATTCCATTGAAGCGTGAAATTTAAAAGCACTTTTTACTGTTCCAACACATATTAATGAGAACAGACAGTGACTTTTTTGAAGTTGAAAAGTGAGAAACTTATTGTGTAAGTTTCTATTTCTCCATTAAACAAACAAAAAGTTTATTTCACATTTATATTTTCTCTTTACCGTGAGTTTTGAGTTTTCCCTTTATTTAAATTTATCTTTAGATGAACATGAGTTAGAGATGTCTTTGTAACAATGTGTTCATATTTTTATAAAGCTTGATTGCTACTGTAAATAATTCATAATGATGTTCAATATATATATATATATATATATATATATATATATATATATATATATATATATATATATATATATATATCCAGAGTTGCCATGTCCTACATTATAAAAATTTGTAAGTATCAATGTGTCCGTGCTTCATAGATAACTAGTGCTTTATAGTTTTTATTTAAGTTATATCCGATGTGCATCATAATCACTTTATGCATCACCCAGGTATTCTTGGACTTCTAAAGAAATTGAAGAAGTAGAGAATGCTTCTTTGCTGGTGGCTGCTGATGTTATTTATAGTGATGAGCTGACTGATGCATTTTTCAGTACCTTAGCGAGATTAATGTCAAGGGGTTCAACGAAGGTATAATGTTAACGGATAAAAGAAAGAATGAGGGGAAGTAGCGGGGGTAATAGTTACTCCGATAAGTGTGGAGTATGGGTGGGGAATGTTGCAATCATGATCTGTTTTGAGTTCCCCTTCTATGCTGTCATTTATTCAGTATTAGTTATTTGACCTCATTTATTTGTAGGTGTTATACATGGCGCTGGAAAAGCGCTACAACTTCTCTCTTTCAGACCTTGATGTTGTTGCAAATGGATATTCACATTTTCGAAGCTATCTTAGGGATGAGGATGGTAAGCACATAGACACATTTTTAGTTTGCATTAATTTCACCCAATTATCGCGTCAAAAAAACTTCACATAATGCTTGATGTATATAATTTATTGCAGAAATTGAAAGTCTTGAGTCTGTAAGCACGTCTAATTTTGTTGGGAAGCGGATAGACATCTCTCAAATTCCACAGTATATTGGAGAATATGATAGAGGACGTGATGTTGAGATTTGGGAGATCAAGTACTTAAAATCAAAACATGAAGCCTCAGTTGCTCCTGGGTAAATTTTGAAGGCAGAGGCCTTTGGCAAAAATAAAAATATTAAAGAAAGTTTGGTTTTTATTTATTGAAAATCATATTGGAATGCATAGGAAATCACGGCATGCGAACATTTATAACATTTAAATACATTTAATTTTTTAACTGGTAATTTACGTGGCTTTTAACTCTGAAAAGGAAAAGAGGGAGATTAAGAACATTCAAGAAAATTAGACGAGAAAGAGAATTCTTGGTGAAATAATATTTCAAGGAGTTTGGTTTTTCAATGAGTTCAAAGACATCATGTGCAGTGAGATAAATTTTTGTTGTTGACTTGTAATTTTCACTTTGCTGTACTTCCTAGTATTTTCCTTATTTGAAAAAGAATTTCATTATCACTATTATTGTTTATTGTGCCTAATTTTGTGTCATTAAATTCATAGTGTAGGTCTGGTTTGAGTCCCTCGGTATTTGGAAGTTACATTGGATCTCAACTAATCCAGGTCAAATTAGGTGTCACTTAAGGGGACAAAGTTATCCAAATGTTTATTTATTCAATAGTAATGCACATAGTAGTAGCACATGTAGAACATTTCAAACTATGAGAATTTACATGCTTAATATTTGTGATTTATTTTTTTTATGATATTATAAATAATTTATTAAATAAATCAACTGCGATCCCTCTTCTCAAAGTCAGGTACATTCCCTCCACTTTATTCAGTGTCTGTTTGCTGTTTTCTCACAAATTTTTATTCCTGTTGAACAAAACATATATGCCATTGTTAGAATTATTGTTGGGGTGAAGAGGTTTCTACGCTGATATTTGAAAACAACGGATCGAATGCAGATGAGTTTCCTACTATTTTACTTATTCTATATATTTTGCAACAGTTTTACATCTAATTACTGATACAGAGAATAATAAACATAGTTCAAACATCTATTTTAGCATCTTGAACTTGCAGTGTAACACTCTAACGGAAACAATTGATATAAATCAAGTTAATATCGGGAAAAATGGGTGAAAATTTGATGGGTGTGGGTTACAAATTAATAATGGAATACAGCTTTATTTTTGTTAAAATAAAAGATGAAAATAAAACAAAAAAAGGTATAATTTAAATAGTTAATGAGCACAATTGCTGAGTCAGTGCTTATCTAGTTGTCTTCGTTACTACCACCAAACACAACTCATGTCAAGCTGTAGTTTAACTAGTAATATTAAATTTGAATCTTTGAAAGGTTGTAAAAAAAGGTTTAAAGTTTTAAAATGTGAATAGATTATTTATATGTGAATTGTAATAAATGTTTATCTTACGTACTTAACGTTCATATTTAATAAATAAGTAAATTGCGTTGAATTTCAACAGAAATAATTTTACTATTTTTTAATGATCTTCCTCAGTTCAAATTTGAATTGAATTATTGTAATTACCATTGCGTATCCACCCAGCCTGGTTTAGTTAGTTTTAAAATGTGATTAGATTATTTACTTGTGAATTGTAATAAATGTTTGTCTTATCTAGTTAACGTTCATAATTAATAAATAAGTAAATTACGTTAAGTTTCAACAGAAATAATTTTACTATTTTTAATGATCTTCCTCAAATTAACTAAAATTTGAATTGAAATAATGTAATTACTAATTAGCATTTCGTATCCACCCAGCTTGGTTTAGTTAGTTTTTTTCTTCTTAATTTGTGGTGGGAATTCTTTTCTCTGTCAGATCAAAACTTGTAAATATTTTTTTATTAGATTAAAATGCAAAAACAATATATCCAGAACTAAAACAGTTGGAATATATTATGAAATATATCTGTTGGTGTGAAAATTTATATTTTAACATTAATAGTGTATATAACCAAATTTTGATAGTTTGATTAGGTCCGGATATTACAAAATAATTAATATATTAGATAATATCATATTATTATTATTATTATTATTTTAATTATTATATACATGGTATGTTAATATTTTATTGATATTATTGGGTATTATCTTGGTATTATCAATTTTATCACATTTTAAGTTATAAACCTAAAAACTTCATAAATATATATGTATTTGATAAAAAAATACACACAATTCTCTCGCTCTCTCTATTATCTATAAAGATTTAAAGTTTTCTACTAACTTGAATGCTGGAGAACCATTTACAATTGAATCTCCTCTATGATTCAATTCTCAAGAACATACAGATCTTACTACTTATTCGAAAGTCCATGCCAAAGTACAAGTAATAACGATAAATTTAAAACTTGATTCAATAACATAAACTAAATTTGTAATTAAGATAAAACAAAAGCCTATAAAAGATGACTAGATATTTCGATAAAATGGGATAAATTTAGTGAGCATGCTCAAAATTCTATTATTAATCTCTTTAACTACGGTGTTTTGCATGAAAAAGCATTGTGACTGAGGAGAGAAATAGGAAATGGCAGTAGGCTCCATAGTAATACCTATTTAATTATACCATGGACGCTGTTCTTATTATTACTAGTTAACTTCAATATCCCATCATTAGGAACCCCAAAACTACACTTAAATTAAACTTCATAATTCTCTTTCCTTCACATTCACTCACCACTTTTCTATTTTCTAGAAAAATTTAAATTTCATTTTTAATAAACTCTTTCCATAATATTACACTTTATCAGAAGTCTCTTTTTACTCTTCAGTAAGTAATCACTCACTGCTGCTGCTCTCAAAGAACAAAATAAAAATAAAAAAGAAATTCGCTAATCCCAATAGTTAAGAGTACTAATCAATAAAAGACGAAATGTCAAGTTTGCCCTCGAAAAACCCCTTCTTCTTTCATTCGACTTTGTCTGCACACATTCGCATTCGCTCATCTGTGTCACCACTTTTCTCACTTCAACGCATCTTTGTTCCTTTTCTTTCCTCTGCAAAATTCAGTTTCTCTCTCTACAGAAAAAAAGTGGCAATTCCGCTTTGGAATCCTAATTCTAAATCTAAATCTGGCTGAAGGAGATATGATCCGAAGAGGTAAGTGAGTAGGAATCGAAGGATTCAAAGATGGGTTGCAACCAATCCAAGATCGAGAACGAGGAAGCAGTGGCGCGATGCAAGGAGCGCAAGCGCTTCATGAAGGACGCCGTCTCCTCCCGCAACGCCTTCGCCGCCGCCCACTCCTCCTACGCCACCTGCCTCAAGAACACCGGCGCCGCCCTCGGCGACTTCGCCCCGGGCGAGGTTCAGAACCCTCAATTGCACTCCAATGACACTAACGCCACCTTTCAAAACCCTCAGCCCTTCGAGATTCCTCTCCCGCCGCCCCCTCTCCCGGACTTCTCCCCCGCCCCGCCCCTCCAGCGGGCCATCAGCATGCCCGAGATGAAGATCAACAAGCCCGACCCCCGCCCCAGGCCCGAGCCCGTTGGTACAATCGTCGAGGAGGACGACGAGGAAGAAAAAGAGTTGGAGAACGAAGGGTCCTTGAGGAAGAGAAGAAGCAACAACAGAGTGAATAGTAATAAAAGAGTGTCTGAAGAAGAACAAGAGCCTCCTCCTCCTATGCCTCCTCCTCCTTCCAAACAACCTGAACCTCGTGATCACGTCACTCATCATCAACACTCCATGGCTCAGGACACTCAGAGTGGTGCTTGGGAGTACTTTTTCCCTTCCTTTGAGAACATTGCCGGGCCCAGCCTTAATGCTGCCGAAGAAGATGCCGTCAGCAAGGTCCACGACGTTGAGAGGAAGGTGTTCGATGAAAAGCCCAACAGGGTGGTGGAGGAAATTGACGATGAGGTGGTCGCGCCTGTGAGGAATGTTGAGGTTCCTGAGCCTGAGCCCGAGCCTGAACCCACGCCCGAGCCTGCCCCTGTGCCCGATGAAATGATGGAGACGCCGGTGGGGAAGGGCGTGAAGTTGAAGCAGACGCCGAGTTCTGTGGAGGGGAAGAGAATTGTGAAACATTCTGTGAATCTGCAGCAGATATTTGCTGATCTCGATGACAATTTTCTCAAGGCTTCTGAGGCTGCTCATGATGTTTCAAAGATGCTTGAGGCCACACGTTTGCACTATCACTCCAATTTTGCGGATAACAAAGGTATTTCTCTTGATACTCGTTTCCTGATTCTCCGTCGCTTTGCTTCTATATCTGGTACATTTTGTTTTGAAGTAACGAGCTTTTAACTTCTAATCTTTAGGACTATTAGGGGGAAATGGTGTGATAATGAGGATTACTAGATAGATTCCACCCGTAGGAGTGGCTAGTATGGTCATGAGAGGGGGGGCGGGGAAGAGAATTTGTAATGAAGTCATGATGGCATACGTCTTTTGTATTTTTCCATATTGAATTGCATTTATGCAAATGTTTTTTGTTTGTGTATTCTTTTTGCAGGACACATTGATCACTCTGCACGGGTCATGCGTGTTATTACATGGAATCGATCCTTTAAGGGAATACCTAATGTGGATGACGGGAAGGATGATTTTGACTCAGATGAACATGAGACGCATGCCACCATCTTGGACAAGTTGTTAGCGTGGGAGAAGAAACTTTATGATGAAGTTAAGGTAAGTTGACTGAGAGGCAAAGATTATGTGATGGGAGTTTTACTTGCATTATTTTCCTATTTGAATTTTAACAATTTTTTTCATAGTCATAAGCTCTAACCATGTCAATGTATATTTGTGCGTGTATTTGTTAAATATCTATATCTTTCTTTCTGCTTACCCTTTTTCTAATGTTTTATCTTTGCTTGGTTCTGGGTTAAATATGCGTATGTTCTAATTCTTAATTTGTCGATATTATTTTATAGGCTGGTGAACTTATGAAATTTGAGTACCAAAGAAAAGTTGCCGCACTTAATAAATTAAAGAAAAGAGGAACCAACTGTGAAGCACTGGAGAAAGCAAAAGCAGTTGTCAGTCATTTGCACACAAGATACATTGTAGATATGCAATCCTTGGATTCAACAGTCTCAGAGATTAACCGTTTACGTGATGAACAATTGTATCCAAGACTTGTTCAGCTTGTTGATGGGTGAGTTGTAATGTAGAATTTATTATTTGCACTTATAGATGGCTAGTCTTTTAACCTTAAAAGAAAATTTTCTCTTTTTTGTTTTTACAATTCTCATTTTTGGCATGCGTCTTCCTGAGTCTACAGTAATGGTTCTACCCTAATGAATGATTATTGCATGCTTCTTGCAGAGAAGTTTAGTTTTTGTTTCCGTAATCCAATAATACGTTAACCTGGATCATTGAGTGTGCAAACTCATCCTCAGGCATAAAAACATAACACATATAAGCTTCTCTGCTAGTATTGATGTCTTTTTATGGACTGTAGGATGGCTGAAATGTGGAAATTAATGCTAGAGTACCATGAGAAGCAATCAGATACTGTGAAATTGCTGAGAACGTTGGATATTTCCCAGTCAACTAAGCAAACAAGCGAGCATCATCATGACCGAACATACCAGCTACTGCTTGTTGTGCAACAGTGGCATTCGCAATTTGAAATGCTTGTCAACCATCAAAAGGGATACATAAAGGCCCTAAACACATGGTTAAAATTAAATCTTATTCCTATTGAAAGCAGCTTAAAGGAAAAGGTTTCTTCACCTCCAAGGGTTAGAAGTGCGCCCATACAAGGTCTTCTCCATGCATGGAACGACCGACTAGAAAAACTTCCTGATGAGCTTGCTAGGACAGCTATTGGAAACTTTGTTGCAGTGATAGAGACTATTTTCCACCAGCAAGAAGAAGAAATTGCTTTGAAGAGGAAATGTGAGGATACGCGAAAGGAGCTATCCCGCAAAACAAGGCAATTTGAAGATTGGTATAACAAGTATATGCAAAGGAAAATACCAGATGAGTACAATCCCGATACAGAAGACAATAACGGTCCTGATGAGGCTGTTACAGAGAGGCAGGTTGCAGTTGAACAAGTGAAGAAGAGATTAGAAGATGAGGAAGAAGCCTATGCACGGCAATGCCTCCAAGTGAGGCAAAAAACTTTGGGAAGTCTCAAAAATCGCATGCCAGAGCTCTTTAGGGCAATGTCGGATTTTTCTCTTGAATGTTCCAAAATGTATAGTGAATTAAGGTCTATATCACAGAACCTCGGCCAGAGCTCATCATGATGGGTTGCGCTTATTTTTTCTGGGTAAAGTATATTTTTCTTTGTGCTATATGATTTGATGGGGACGAGTCCTGCAGATTACTTGTGACATTGTTAAATAAACAGTATTTGAATTTTCATATTATCGCAGAGAATATATTTGAATGGATTCATGTCCCTTTAATGTAAACGATACATGATCCATGTTTTTGTTCAGTTGCTTATTTGTAATTGATGTCAATCTCCTCAAACCGTTTCAACATACTGTGCATACTGGCTGATAGAAGATGTACGATTTTCATTTATAAACATGCTTCTGGCAAAAAATAAATAAATTATTAGTTTATGAAATCCAATTCTATAATACAGTGGCCTTGTACCTCTTGATCAATATCAATCTCATGTCATCTTTATTGTAAATAGTAATTTTTTTGTTATCTCATTTTAGCTGAAAGCATCTACAGGTCTTTTGCTGCATAAAACCGAGGATGTGATCGTATACATGATTCATCTGCGAAATCAGTCATTTACATGATTCACCTGCGAAATCGTGCTGCATTATCTATAAATAGAAGTTATGTAGCTGAAAGGAATAAATGATTTCTTTTTTATTATATCTGGTGCTAAACCTTGCCTCCCAATTAACTCAAACATCATAACTTTATATGATAAACTACTGATTTTATGTTTTTTACATTTGTTTTAACATTTACTGCAATGTTCTCCGAATTAATTTAATATTTGAAATTGATATGACATTCGTTTTATTTTGTAACATTCTTGTTATTAATGCTAAACTTTAAATGAATCCCGTCTAATAGATTTCATGTGTGTGATAAGGTGAAGAAGAATGTAATTATTTGTTTGTGAAAAGAATAGAAGTTGGTTCAGGGGCCCATGGAGTTGGATGGCTTACGTGAAGAAAAAGAAATCGAACTAAAAGGCCCAACATTAGACTAAAGTGTAAGTTAATATAATAAAGTGCTAATATTTTTGAGAGAGAAAAAGTTCAGCCAACTTTTTATATCTTCAAAAATTTTGGATCACTCTTTCATTTTAGGATAAATATTTCAAAATGTAAATTTTACAAAAGACAATGATACTTTAACCCACTTTTTTTGACCCACTTTTAACCCACCACTTCAATCACCATTAGATCATACATCACATCACTAAAAAAAATAAAAAAAGATGATCTAATGGTGATTAAAGCAATGAATTAAAAGTGAGTCAAAAAAAGTGGGTTAAAATATCATTTTCCTTTTACAAAATACCTGTTCTAGAATGGCAGAAGATGGTGAAATTTTCTGTAAGGTGTAAAAAAATTTAGATAACTTTAAAGATTGGGAGTTGATCACATCAGTAATAATTTTGTCTCAAAAGATAAAAAATTGGATCAATTTAATTTTTTACAAGAACTTACTTTTTCAGCATTCGGCCCAATCACAAAGAAGAACAGTGTGGACTAGTGTATATTGGAATTAAAGTTGAAACTTTTTAAAGTATTTTTATTTTATTAGTTTCATATTTTGTGTTAGAAATTACAAAAAGCACTTTTTAAATTTTTAAACCAAACATTCATTTAAATAAGTATGTATTTAAACGAGTGTTCACGAAATTGATTTTGAATGAATTTTTTAAAAGGAATTTGATTTTATAAAATCAATTTTGATGAAAAAAAATTATTTTGATATCTTTATTCTAAAAGTAATAAATCTCAATACTATTTTTGTGGTCCAAATTAAAAACTATTTAAATCTTTCAAACTCAAAATCAGTTCTCGTTGAGATATGATCAATTATACATATATTTACACATAACTACAGTACATATATTTCAAGTGATGCTTTTCTTTTATCGGCAATATTTCAAGTGATGATGAGTGATCCTAGAATTCAAATAGGCAATCAATGCTTTGAATACATGGGATTTCTTTATATGAAGAAGAAAAAAGCCACCCAAGTTGGAAGGATAGTAGTCATTCAAATATTAAGTCACTGTATTAAAAAAAAAAACCATGTCAAAGGTACCTTGGCACATTCTGTGATTTGATTACATAGAATATCATGCTGAGCAACAATAATAACTTCTCCCTCTATCTTGTACATTGCTGTTCAAATTCATTCCGGTAGGTTTTGGTGGTAAAGCTCTGGCTAATCTTTTTGCTGAATTCATCAGATAGAAACAACAACTTAATACACCTGAATATCTTCTTAAACTGACAAAATGATCAATTTGGTGTGGAGGTGAAAATTTGTGGGTAAGTTTCATCAGTAAAATAGTATTGCAATTTTGTCCATAAATTTTCAAATCATTTTTTTCTCCACACCAAAAACTAACCATTTGAGAAAAATGACTGAATTGGCTGAAGTGTTTTGAGGATGTTCAGAAAATACCTATCTCATAGAAAAGCTCATTGACGTTCTCTGCAGTCTTAGCAGATGTTTCCATGTAGAACATTCCATTCTCTTGAGCAAATTGTTCTCCTACCTGCAATGGTTTAATTTACTCAAACGAGTCAGAAGGTAAGAACAGAACCCAAGAGGGAACTGTTGCAGTTACACTAACTCTTCTTCTTATATGAAACAAACAACGAAGATAATGCAGAGAAATGTGATTGGTTTATATATTTCTTTATATGTAGGTTATAGTCATTGAAATATTGTCGTTCTATATATGTATATATAACATTAGTCTTATATGTATAAGGTATTTGATACCACTTTTATCCCAAAATCTTAAGACAATAGTGTTATGAATCTTTATTCTTGTATATCGTTTAACTTTGTCTTTTTTACCCAATCTGAAACTTTGACTCACGCTTGAACTATTTCCAACGAATTTTATCTTGCATCATGTGGAAAAAAAAAAAAAGAAAAAATGTTGAGTGAGAATTTACAAACATAAAAACTGAATATTCTCATGTATTTATCACCATTTTTCTATTTTAGGTAAAAAGACAGAGCATGGTACGAGGATGATCTCAACACTACCTCAGCTTCGACCTCTCTCTTTGGCTCTAAGTCAGATTTGTTTGCTACTAGTGCCATCACCGCCTTCTGATTCCCTACATGAAGCAGTTACGGTTTTACTGTAGCGACTAGTGACATAGGAATTAATGAAAATCTAATGAAAGAGGTAAAAAACATCGAATTCATTAAGGTCTAAAGACAAATAAGAGGAGGTGATTGAGGATAGTGGCTTTATTTCCAACTTCTTTACTCTTCAGGAAAAAACTTTAACTGCAGCAACAAGAAAAATGAGAAAATACATAGCATTTGTTTATTTCCTGAATTTGAAGCATTACCGTGTGTTTGCAGTTCCTGAACCCATTTTTTTGCTCGAACAAATGTATCCTGGAAGAGAAGATCATAACAGACAAAAAGTTTCAAGATTCATTCAAGCGCACTGTTTATCACTGCACAATTACAAGTTACATTTCCTTGGAAACAGAAGTTCCTGTTACAATTTACTCTGTCTATCACTGCATAGTGCAGAATATAGAAAGTTTTCTGGTCAGAGTATTACAATTACAATTACAATTATAGTAAATTGAATACTTACAACACTTGAAATGTCATAGACAACAATTGCTGCTGCTGCCCCACGGTAGTACATAGGAGCCAAACTATGATACCGTTCCTGTCCTGCTGTGTCCCATATATCAAACTTCACAGTTGCTTCAGATAATGATAATATTTGGGTGAAAAAAGCAGCTCCTATCGTTGGTTCCTGCGCCAGATTAATTTTAATTAAGGTTTCTAATCTGTTTTGTTACCATTCTGAGGGTACACTGATGTGTGAATTAAGAAATCATCTTTCAAATTTCAAATAACGCAACAAAAATGGAAGCAAATTCACCTGGCTAGGATAGAATTGGCCTTTTACAAATCTCAATGCTAAACTTGTCTTTCCAGTTCCCATGTCTCCAAGAAGTACCTACAAACAAAAAGGGGCATTCATATGAATCTCTATTTTAGAAGAATACTATATTGAATGGTCCATACGATGTAGGTACATAAACATCGTAGGTACAAACGTAGGTAACTTTTTTTTAAAAAATACTATGTACCAAATTGAAAATTTGGCCTGATTACGTTAAGAAAAACTTATGCGCTATATTGATCTTCTTTGCCTGTTTCTGTTTTATATTTAACAACGATCTATTCATCTGATTGCTATATCTGACAAGTACAAATGTTTGATACTGCAAGGATGATGCAATATGTCGTAGAACTCTGAAATAATGATTCGAAGATCATGAGGAAGAAAAACAAAATTAAGAATAAGGTAAGACATACCCACCAGCTTGGCCTGAATGATCTTGTTCCCTGGTCTTGCCATAGGTAGGTTGAAGAAAGGGAATCAAATTGTAGAAACTGCAGAAAAAGATAGTTCTGTGATAAAAGAGAGTACTATGTAAATCTCTCACTGGAAACTTGGCCATGAACAGAACCTGTGACTAGTTGACTGGTAGATTTGTTTAGCTTTGACTGTCAGATTGTTGAATATGCTCTAAATGTCAGCGACAAACCACACCACAGATATATTCTACTTTCCTGCTGCTCTTATTTTCTTCAATAATCCATACCAAAACAATTAGTGACACAAAAGCAATATTTTCAACTGAATGCTTCAAAATGCAACTTCAACATGGTTTTGCTTGCTATGAATGCCAAATTAATTACACGTTAAGAAAAACAGTAGCAACATATTCTAGAAACTATGAACAAAACCAAAATCAATTTATATACATATCAGATTTCAAAAGCATTTCCCTTTCTCAAGGTTATTTTAAACCAATAAAATACATTTATTTTTAACAATTCTGTTTAACTTACTAAACATTTGATAAACTTGTATATTATAGACCATATCTTCCAATCTAAAATCAAAGAGTTGAAGGGAAAGTAAAACATGGTGAAAACAGAAAATCCAATTTAACTTGTACTTGAAGCATAAGAAAAATGATGAAGCACAACAAAAGGTAGCATTAACAGACAAAATAGGAAAGCGCGCCACAATTTCCCAGACACCAAACCTAATTCAAAAAAGGTACCGTGCGTTCCATTCGCATTCTTCATATTTTCTGCAATCGCATTGTTACACAGACACAGTGTTTAAAGAGAAACCATGCGAATCTCAAAAGCTTCCCTCTACGCTCTCCTTCTCCACAAACCTTACAGCCACCAAAACCTCGTCGTTTTATCGCGGCGTCGTGTCATCTCGTGCGCGCTGAGTATGGCGCTGCTGGTGAGCACGCTCTACGTTCTGTGGCCGTCGGATCCAGATCTGAAGATCGTGGGGCTAAAGCTGCGGCGGATAAAGGTGCACCCTGTGCCGCCGGTCACCGTGGACATCTCCATGCTGCTGACGCTGCAGGTGCGCAACGCTGACGTGTACTTCATGGACTTGGGTGCGGTGAACGTGGCAGTGGCGTACAGAGGGAAGATGCTGGGTCACGTGAGGTCGAAGGAGGTGCACGTGAGGGCGAGAGGGTCTTCCCACGTGGATGCTGACGTGGAATTCGCCGGCATAAGTGTTCTGCCGGAGCTGGTGCTGCTTCTGGAGGACGTGGCCAAAGGTATCGTACCCTTTGACACAGTTAGCCACACCAGTGGCCAATTGGGCGTTTTCTTCTTTCACTTCCCCATGAAGGTAACTAACTATCTTCTTCCACTAACCTAATTTCATTTCTCCATATCCAAACTCTCTAACTATGAATCAAGCTCGTTCATGATCAAGAGTTCAAAATCCAATTGCTTTGGATGAAATTGTTTATAGAACTTCCACATTGTGCATAGAAACTTCGATTTATTTCACGTATTTTTAGAATTTGGTGATGCTGCTGTATGTAATACGAGAATATCCCACAGGCAAAAGTATCATGTGAGGTTCTGGTCAGTATAGTAAACCAGACTATTATTCGACAACATTGTCTCCACGAGGTAACTATGTTTAGCTTTGTTACATTTACTGAGTGTGGTGGTGATATTTGTTGATGAAGTTTCCATTTTTCAATGAACATGATTTCATTGTACTGAATATCTTCATGATTTCACTTCAGTGACCACACAGGGTCCCCAGAAGAGTCCAAAGATGTTAGCCCCCACTGTAAGTATAATGCAGAATAGTATGGTTAGCTTAAAAGATTACCAACCGTGTGTACTGAACTTAGATACTCCTATGTTAATAATTATTGTAACAGTGGCTAAACATCATTTGTGTAACTAATTATGCTGACATCCTTATATATGTGTGTGTGTGTGTGTATATATATATATATATATATATATATATATATATATAGTAAATT
>Ga0209589_1001542_pt1 | contig 38243 bp, 16 predicted proteins | sample CowpeawhiteBW_FD_187525 | JGI IMG/M metagenome (GOLD analysis project Ga0209589, IMG submission 187525) | Root nodule microbial communities of legume samples collected from California USA - Cow pea white BW (SPAdes) (version 2) | ecosystem: Host-associated > Plants > Roots > Nodule | place: USA...
ATATATATATATATATATATATATATATGTATGTATAACTTCTCTGTGTATACATGTACAATATGACAATTTTTGTACGATGTATGACAAATATATTGGTTTGATTGTCTGGGTAAGAATTTATATACTTCTCCATCTCTCTCTTAATTAGTACATGCTGCTGTATTAAATGGTAAGAGTGTGGAAGCACACATTTGGCACAAAGAAAAAAGAAATTTTTTATTGCTGTATTTTCGGATGTTTCTATGATACCAACAAATAAGTTGGATGTAATAAGCGATGGATTTCGATAAAATTTAATTTTTAGCTTTTTAATTTTTTTACTTCATATGATTTTTTTAAATTTAAACATATTCTAACCATCAATTAGTAATATATGCCATCATTTTTATGAGTATATATGGTATCAAATTATGGTCAATATTATTAATTATTGACAATTATTTTTCGAATTATGGTCAATATTATTAATGTAAGTATGACTTAGGTAAAAATTAATGCGACACCTTATTTTAGAAAAAAAAAATCATTTAAGTAACTTAAACTTATAGTTGACAATCTTTAACTATAATTAATTTATTTCCTTTAATAGTTACTAATAGTAAGTTACTCCTTTTCAAAAAATAATTTACTTGAACAACTGTCAGTATAAAAAAAACCCAACAAATTTCCCCTCTCGTATCGAGAACCAATTTCAATTAATTCATAATTTTTTTTTATTTTAAATTTCCCCCTTAAAATAGACCAGTCGATTTATGGTCTCTAATAATTTGTTTAAATATAGAAAAAGTAGCTTTCGATGTAAATTAACGATTGACCTGGATGTATGATTGATAATGATGCGGCTCGAAAGTCATCTTGGGGCAAATAGTCAAATTACCTGAAAATAGATTATCTACAACTTATTTTGAAAATCACTGTTCATGAATGTTACTTAGTACTTGAGCTTTTATATTCTATAAAATAAATATTTATTTCAGATAAATAATTAATCATAATAAATAAAAATTCTAAACATATAACTTATATTACAATTAAAATTTGTATAAACACTTTTGAATATATAAATTATATTTATGTTTAAGACAATAATTTATATTATAATATATTTTTGTCACTAGTTTAAATTTTGTTTCAATCCGCTAAAGTTAAATTTACCTTTCAAAAGAATTTTAACCGGTTAAAAGAGGGGAAGAGTAATAATATGTGTTAATTAGCAGTATTTAATTATACTAATTTCGATTTAAGAATATATTTTATTAATTCATGTTAATTTATTTTAAATATACTTTATCAAGTATTTTTTCTTTTAACATTTGATATCAAAAATAAACTGATTTTTATGAAAAAAGACAATGTATTTTGACAATTAATTTTTTTTTACATCTATTTCACACTACCTTTCATTATTTTTTACTTAAAAAAAGAAAAAAAGACTATTTCACCTTTTCGTGAATTGAGTACATTTTGCAATACAACTCATTTGTTTCCTGTTCTATTCATTATCCAAATATACCAAAATGGTTGAAAAAGACTGACCACCTTCCATAATTTGCCATGATAGGTGACTAACAAAATTTGAAGTAAAATTCGTGCTGGAAACTGAATAAGGATAATGCTGAAAAACATAAGTTTTGTTGGGGTAACTTTAAACAAACACACAAGAGAGTAGTTAAGATATTTTTTGATTTAAAGCTTCCTTTCCTTTTTGAGAAGCCAGCATTAACGAAATAGCTCTTTCAATGGTGGGAATGAACTGAGGTAGAAACTTCAACTTTCTAGAAATTTTGATGGAATAAATTTTTAATATATATGATAGTTAGTGTTGGGGACCGATTTTAAGAGAACGATACCAGCAAACAGCTCATGCACTTTGTCTCTTGCATGGTGTCTCTCATACTATACCATAACCCAATCCCCACGTTGGTTTTAATTAATGGTGTATTCATTGCCTTTTTTTTCTCTATCACATCACTATTTTTATCACCCAAAAACAATTGGTTTGGGCAAATCCAACAATTCATCTTCTTTATAATATCCTACAAGGTATAATATCTCACAACCCTACTTCAAACCTCTAACCTTTTTTAAATTATTAAGCAAATTACGTGAAAATATGATTTTGCATCACGTAGCTGTGAATTCAAACTAGGGTTATTAAATGCATTTTTTTTATCTTTCTACGTGATACAAAATAATGTCTTCAATTAATGGGTGATGGTTCAAATGAAGTGATTCGTGAGTTATGTGCAGTAAGCGATTGCATATTTTGTGAAGAGATGATGACAAAAGCAACGGTGACCACTACTTTTGGTAGTAATGTCTGTATAGCGATATTGAGAAGTTGCTCTCTATACTAAGAATATCTGATAATGGTGAAAATGAAGTCACGTGATAAGTATAAATATTAAATTGTGTTTGAATAATCAAAATCACTTTACATATATCTTTCAGAAGCTACCTAAGTAGACAGGAAAGTTGGATATTTCAATAATTTCAGATTAAGGTTGCTGATTTCAGAAAGATACTATATATACTGTTAGAAAAATACTTTATTACCTGCGTTTTTTTTATGAGAATTTTTAGGCACAAAAATTCTCGTATAAAATACTTTTAGTAGAAAATATTTCATATCCATGTTAAATTTTACTAGTAAATTTTTCATATTTTTAGGAATTTGTGAAAGTTTCCCTACCGGAAATACAAGTAAACATGATATCATTTTGAATTCAATCTCTCGATCCCTTCTTAATATTGTGACTTTAGCATTATTTTCTGTTCAATATCAAACACTGAGGTTTGAGGTTTGCTATGAAGATGTCAAGTTCAAGCATTAAATGAATTATTAAAAAGATAAGAACAACAAAATGTAGAAATGAAACAAAAGTTGCAAGACAACAAACACATGACTAGAAATGAGAAAACAATTAATAAAGACTACAAAACAAGTAGTAAGTGTAATGCAACATTTAAGATAATCTTCCCATCCACTATGATCATCTCTACACACGAATGAAAATGAAAAAGAAGATAGTGACCATACAAAAGATTGTGATATTTGATACTTTTATTTTGTAATTATTATATTACTTTGATTAAAAAAAATATCTTAGTGAGTAAAAATTTATATATGAATTTAAAGGATCAAAATTATGATATAATTTTGACAATGATAGTAATTTGCTTGATACATTTTGATCATTAATGATTTGAAATGGTTTATATTAAAGTTTGATTTATTTATTTTTTTAGTAAATGATCTTACATTAGATCTTAAATTTTTTTAAATCCGACAATGAATTATTTTGTAAAACATTAAAAATCTCAATAAACTTGACAATAAATTTATTAGATACTACACCTAATGTTATTTTTAATGATGTTTTTAAAACTTAAAACGTCTTTTTTTTTTAATTTTGTAGTTTCTTGAAATGAAACCTAACTAAAATTTACTTTATTAGTATAACTTTATAAATTATTTATTAGTCGGTCCATTAAGCATATTCTTTAAAAAAATAAATATTTTTATTTTATGCTTTTTTGCTGATAAATATTGATTAAAATTTCCTCTTATTATAACTTTAATTTGATAAAAAAGTATCGAATCACTTAAAAAATAAAATTTTATATAAAACTTACAAACTTTGTAATCATACCATGGATTGGGATGTCATGTAAAACTAAGAAGCTTAACTTTTTGAAAGGTGATAAGAAAATTGATTTTGACTTATGAATTTATAACATACTTATAATAGTTAAAATCTTCGATCTTCATCATCACAAAAATATGAATACGACATTCCTAAATCGTAAAAAATTGAAGTACGAGTTTAAGTTTTATATTAAGTAAAAATAAAAATAATAAAAATTCATAAATATATTATTTTAAAATTTTGAATTAAAAATAGTGTTAATGTTTTATAAGAAGTATGGATTTATATTTTTTTTGTGTTAATTTATTCAATATTAATTACATCTCAGTGAGATATTTTTAATTTTTTTTAAATGGGTATACTTTAATTCTTTAAGTTGGTTACATGTATCTTGTTTATTCTGGTATTTTATTATTATTATTTAGTTAATCTTTTTAAGATTATATTCCTATTAATATTAATCATACGATGTTGTCAATGGAAAATTCTAAATCTTACAAAATCATTCATATCTATGGTGGATTAACCAAAAATTGGACTTCATATGCTCTAAATGTGCAATTTGGTCACGACACTATGTTGTAATGGAGACATGTCACAGGATATAATTGTTCAACCATTTTGGTTTTATCATATACAGTGATTATGGTGTTCTAATACTGTATTATTATAAATATAATTGATTTAAAAAGATTTTGTTCTAGATTAAGGTATTTTGTTTTATGTGGGTGTCGTGTTTTGGATAGTAGCTGATAGTTACGTGGCAACAAGCGGGGCCTATTTTTCTGTTAGCCTTCTCTTCATGCTCCTTATCTTTCATACATGTAATACTAGGTTATTCAGCTTATTAATGAATTATTTTATTTTTTACTTTGTACTCAATTTCTTTATGATGCTATGATTATACAGAAAAAAAAAAGAAAAGAAAAATAGTGTCAGACTGTTCATTGAAATAATACATGAATAGAACTGTATTCCATGTTGATTGTGATAAACACAGCTTAAATTTATTTTAGAACCATATTGAACATGGCAAGAGTGTTGTTTTTTCTTTCAATTTTTTTGTTGTTAAATTAAAGTGTCTAGCTTCCCATAACAAGTTAACAATATTATTGCTTCTTTTACGTGGATCTCTCTTACAAATTTACGTTGTTGTCACTCTCAATAATTGCAACTATAAGGTCATCTTTGATTACGTAATCTTGATTTTTTTGAGCATATAAATATTATGTCATCATGCAAATTAATCAAACCATAATAACACCAATTTGTGTTTGCACATTGCGTTGCGCCATTTCTGGTACTATGTTTCATTTATTCTTCAACACTTTAAGTAGCACATGAGAGGAAAAATAGCTTTAAAAATAACTAAAAGAAGATTTCGAATAAATTAAATTGATTGTTTTAAAAAATTGTAGGTTTAATTATTTCCCTTTTGTTTTCGTTGAAAAATGTCATGTCGATTTTTCATATTTGTTTTGTCTCAATTTGTCTCAACTTTTTTAATTTGATTTAATTTGGTTTTCATTTTCTTTAAACTGATTCAATTTAATTTTTATTATTAGTATTTCACAAATGGTGGTAAAGTTAGTGTAACGTGTTAGTTTATGATTTTTCATAAATATTTTTGAAAGTTTTTTATTTTTATTTTTTTACATATTTCACTTCACAGTATTGTGACATTGTTAATGTGACGTGACAGTAGCAAAGTAATGTGTCAGTGTCACGTGGAAATAATCTGGATTTGGTTCCTATATTTGTTTTTTAGATTCAATTTAGTCTCAATTTTGGTAAGAATCGAGTAATATTGTCTCTCTTTAAATTGAGACAAAATTTATTTTTTGTATATATCTTATGTTGATATTTTTATTAAAATTGGAAATTTTATTAAATATTTCCATAAATATTTTTAAATTCTCTTTAAAATCTATAAAATATTTAGGACAAGTTACATGGATGAATTGATATGGAGTTAATACTTGAATCTTAATAAAGTATACTACTCAACTTATTAATTTTAATTTGTTCATGTATTTTTTGGTTGAAGGATTTGCGTTTGGTTTCACAATAGATTTAATAATCACATCCAAATTCTAACTAACATGATTTTAAATAAATTTATATAGATTTTAAAGTTAGTTTAAAAATAGTTCAATTTTTTTTTAATAAAAATGTCAATTTTAGTAAAAATATCAACATAAGATTTATAAAAAAATAAATTGAGTCTCAATTTGAAGAGGAACAATATGGTTTTCTATTTTTACAAAAATTAAATGTAGGGACGACTATGTTGACATGGCACTGTTACATCACACTGCTACTGTCACGTCATACTAACTATGCCATATGACACAATTGTGAAGTCACATATATAAAAAAATCAAAAAAAATATAAAAAAAATCCGCAAATTGACACATGATAGTAACTTTAATATCGATTTGAAAAACTAACGACATATACCAAATTGAATAAGTTTTAAGAAATCAGAATTAAATTGAATTAGATTAAAAAATTCAAGATAAATAAAGATGAAAAAAAAAATTGAAATACGGATTTGCTGAAATTTAGTTGAGAAGTACTGAAATAAGTTTGTAAAACAGATTTTGGTCAACTTATAGGATAATGGTGTGATTTGTCAAAGCCACTCTTGATATATATATATATATATATATATATATATATATATATATATATATATATATATATATATATATATATATATATATATATATATGTTTTAATGTAAATAAAGTATACCCGTCTCAGTTTACCGAACAAATTTCTTAAGATAATTAAAGAATATTCAATAGTTTTTATTTTTTGATATAATTGTAACAATGAAGTTTAGGTATATGACAATTGATACAAACTTCTAATCATGTCCCTTGTTACTAATCCAATTATAATCACTGATTTTATATTTTTATTACATGTTTTAGCGTAGAATTTAAATTAAACTAATTTAAGTACCTGTTTGATTTATTATTAAAGACATAAATATATTGACTATTGAGCATGTGAATCAATTAACAAATAATTGTGGTGTCTACAAAAGTAAATTCAAATTAATTACCCATCAACAGGTCTAACTAATTTAAAGATTAAAAGATGCCTAAAAAATATTTTAATCGTAGCCACTTAACATGACACAGTAGTTCTATATTAAATACAATAGTGTTCATGAGATTATAGAAATGAGCATAGTTATGTTTTTATACGGTCCAAATATTTTGTAAGACCAATTAATATCGCATTTGGTATAACAAGATTTTGGTTTTTTTCCAAACAACATTCAGAATTTAAGGTTCTTATTATAATGAGTTCCACTACTGAAAAACTTAAAAATTTAAAATTCCTGAAAGGAGTTAAATTAAACATAATGTCCTTAATCAAGAAACTAGATAAAGCAGTATCAACTTTAACCAGATAAAACAATATCAACTTTAATCCCAGTGATAACATGTGAAATGTCCAAAAAGAGCATTGCTAAAACAAATGATAAGTGTATGCTTCTTATACACTAGGGTTTCTTTACAAACCAAACAAAAAACACACTACATAAAAAAACATGTATAGTTGTATACACCCTCAACAATTAATATTTGTACCTCCAAAAGATGCACCAACATTACTGAAGGGGAAGAGTTGCAGAACATCAATGATATTGATATTCTCCGGTTGATACATAAATCATCAAAAGAAATTAAATATCTATAAAGTCTAAGCAACAGAGCCAAAATATTCTTGCAAGAACTGATAAAGCTCTTCTGCGACCAAAGCAGGATATTCCTCTTGTGGAAGAAGAGCACCTGCTACTTCCACAAACTTGCTCACCCCTTTAGCTCCCTTAAGAGCTTCCATCTCAGCCTTGGATCTCTTAGGAGATCCTTTGGTTGATACAACCAGCACCGGTGTCTTTCCCTCCAGAGCTGCAAAGAGTTCCAGGAACTCCTCCCGGGATGTCACCGGATCTAACTCACCGGTCAGAAACGCCGCCGGCAAGTATCTCGCTCCTTTTCGTTTTGTCAATGCATATCTGCTTTCTACAATGCCTGGAGTTACATTTTCAGGATTGGCATATACATGAGATTTGTACTGTGATTGGATTGCATTCTCGTTGCTCACCAGCATGTTATACATCATCCACCCAACTGCAGGAGCCTTTAAGGTCCCCCTTAGAAAACCATACCTGTCAGGTTCACGAGGAAGAGTCAAAAAATACACATCAGTTATTTATGTTATAAGACAAGGCTCTTTGAATATATATCAGTGAGAATTATATAGAAATCAAACGAAATTGGCAGAGGAAAAAATAGAAGATCTTGTAAGAGCCACAGAATATTACATTGTTGCCAAGAGTGTGGAGTTATTTTCACCACGGTTGTTAGAGTCGTAGGATTTACAATTTGAATAACTTAAATCCAAAAGATTCTAAAGGCTAACAGTTCTTATCGTGAGGTTGAGGTTTGAATCTTGAAATATGTGCACGAACCTGTGTGACTTAATATTATCACCCATATGAATCATACGATTCTACAGGTATTTATTACTGCTGCTTATGTTTTCTCCGATTCTCAACAAAAAATAAATGTGAGAAGTTGTTTAAGTATAAATTATCGTATGAAAAAGAACTAAAGGAACACACCACTGAATACACCTTATTTGATTATTCCATTGCTTTTTCTCTGAAAAGGTCATCCTTCCCTCTATTTCTCAATTTCTGTTCTTCTAGAACAGAGGCCTCAGAGTCACTTATTCTATATAAACCTTATTAGGTTATATCGTTGCTTTGTTTCATTGTTCAGAAATATCGGCTGTGGTTAGTAAGGCAAAGACGGGGAAGAACATTGTACTGTTTTTGTCAATAGACAAACACACCACACTAATCAGTTGAATGTCTCTTATAAACAATGTGCGCTACTGTTCTTGGGAAGAGCTACCATTTATTGGAAACATACAAATAATTACGAAAAAACTTGTGAGTGTAATTGGGTACAATGCTATAGCAATGTGTTGTGGGTATTTTTATGTATCAGTTTCTATCAGTTGATAGTGGGACTTGGTTATGACTTGTGAGATCTATGGTTACAATACAAATTGTTTACTCAATTCCCAATTTAAGATTATTACACTGAGCACCAATGCACCATACACCATTTACACAGTGCATTTCAAGCTATTTTTACTATGTTGATGAATCATACATTTCAATACAATTTACAACTGAAGGTTCAAAAATTAGCTTGACAATTCAAAACTAAATTTGATACAAACAGATATAATAAAAACCAGAACTGTATCCTTCTACTACCTCAACAATTGCAAGAAATCAGAAAGCAATGTTTGAGCTCGGTGACTTAAATTTGTTTTCCTCCCAGTAGAAATCAGAAAGCAATGTGAAAGTAAGCAGCAAGGAAAAAGAGAGCATCAAAGTACCTTGTTTCCATGCTGGAATCTCGACCAAACACAATAGGAAGAGGGCCAGCCCAAGTTGGTGCAACAGCTGCTATTGCTTTGGGCTTCACCAAACCCTTTTTTGCAGCACGAGCCACTATAGATGCAGCATGCCCTCCTCCGAAAATTATCAGATCATTTTCTAGTTTAACATTAATTATGTTAGTCAAGAACATTATTCAATAATACAAAGGGAGGTCATATTCAACTGCTCATACAAACAGATACACATTCTAGAAAAAATCATTTCAACAGAAGACAATTTATTGATTGTAGTGAAAATAGGTTTGAGTTTAATATCCCTTGTGTAGAAAATACACATAGGGTACTGCATTTATAATAAAGGAAATAAAATACAAATAAAGAATAATAACAAAGAAACTGAAGATAAAAGATAAAGATAAAATATCGAATAATCTAATATATCTAACACAATTAATGGGTAAACAAAGATATACTTGACCTCACAGTTCACAAATGCATCATAGCAGATACTAGATATAACAAAAGAAGAAACTTGGTACCACAAGAGTATCTACTTAATGGAAAAAATATTTCCTAGCTCCAGAGGAAAAAGCTTCTTGTTCTCATAAAGCAGAAAGAATGAAACAAATACTCTCAGCAGCCTTAATATTCCAAATTCGCCAATACAAAAAGAATAAAAAGAAAACCAAAACCCTCAGAAGCAGCAAGCTGGTAAGGAATTATATCTTGAAAAATCAACATGAATAACTTAACAAATATATAATCCAATGCGCTGATAGTAGATTTCTCATATCCAACAATTAAAGGGGGAATAAGAGAAAAAAAAGAACAAAAGCCAAGTAGGTCAGAAATTACATCTTAAAGGAAAAATAAAAGAATAGCTTAACAAAGTTCCTCAAACACATAATCCAATGCAGTAAATTTGATAATTAAATTTATTCTCTACACTGAATTAAAAAATTATGCATAAAAAACAAACTGAAACTGCCCAAAACAAAGTCAATCGTAAAATTAATTATAAGAAAATATTCTTAAAAAGAGATGAATAATAATTGCAAGCCCAGATTTCAAAACTGGAAAGATTAATCTAAGTTAACTGTCAACTGAAAGTTATTACAAAATAGAGTGCCCCTCAACAAGTACCTGGTTGTTTTATGGGACTATTTGGTGAATTGATAAAATCAACCAGAAATTTTTCTAAGACATCAGCATTGTAATCCATCTTTGGCCGATCAGAATAACCCAGGCCCGGCCAATCAACAATTGTTGCCCGCCAATTGGCATTGCCATTACGCTGAACAATGTCTCCGGCCACTGATCTCCATTCCTCAACAGTGCTTACGTCAGAAATAGTTGGCATCATCAAGATATTTTGGGAAGGCTCCGGGCTCTCCTTTACATGCTCCTCATAATAAATATTTATAACATTGTCCTTGAATTTCCATTGCCAATTACTAGTCTGATGGAAAAAGAAAAAACCATTATGTGTAAGGCAACAGAAATGATTGCAAATTCTGACAAGGCTTTGATATTTTCTCTCAATTAAAAAAGCATCCAAATTCCGAGTTTCAATTTTAAATATCCAATGAAAAGATAATTGCCTCTATAAGCCAACGAAGAAAAACCAATAGAATGTTTATTACACTAACGACATAATGGACTTCTGAATTTCTGATATAGTGAAGTCTTCTTTCTGAAATCTTAGTAAAACACTAGACCCAAACAACATTTAAAGTAATATTATCACTATAGTTTCTCACTTTAACCTTCTAAATACTGAAAGTGTGTGTAGTTAAATGGGTGAAAATGATCATCCACGCATCCACGAATTCAGTACAATAATTTAACAAAACCGAGAAAGTAATTTGGAGAACAAAACTAGTGAAATGAAATAAAGTCATTAACAGTTAGAGCTGGAAGTTATTCTAACCTTCAAAGGGGAGGATTTGTCGTTGGCAGAGACATTAGAATAATCGAGAGTAGTTGAAGCCCGAATTTTTAAGGGGCTAAGGAATCTGACAGAGTGAGGGTAAAAGGGTGCCCCAATTTTGGCGTAAAGGTTAAATTTGGGAGATGAGGAAGGCATAAATGTTGCGTAGAGAGCCATTGGAGAATGCAGCAGAGCTTCGATGGATAGTGGTGGAAGCTTAAACTGAAAAATTGAAGACCTAAAATTTAATGACCCAGCAGAAAATGCTGACCTAGGAGTCGTTGAGATTTTTGGTAGGTGATGGTAAAATCAAAAATCAAAAACTATGCTTCCTCGAGTTGTGTCAACTAGATGTTCATACCGGTAAGGAAAAAGATGTGAAAAAAATCGATCTCCACATATTTTGTAAAATAATAATATTATTACGGTGTATTTTTAAAATTACAAAATTTATTAAAATAGTATATAACAACATTAAAACTTTTTAAAAACAACATGATTTTATATTTTTTAATTTATCTCAATATTATTCTTCTAATATCCACGTGTATACATAGTTGTTCTTTAAATAAACTTAGATAAAATATTTTTATGAAGTTTGATATTTCAGTTAAATAAATATTTTAAAGTTGATTTATCATTTAATTGTCATTACATAAAATATTATTAAAATAGAAAAGAAAAAAGAATATAAATAATGAGAGACTACACTAACCCTTTTATGATAAAACTTACACACCTCATTAAATAGAGATAAACTAATAAAAGAATCTAAATAAATATATAAAGGTAAAAATATTAAACTGTTTATAATGTTTTGTATAAATAAAAGTAAAAAATTAATCAATTTATTAGCAAAATGATTTTTTTTCAAAAAACAAGTGAAAAAGCTTTGAACTATATATATTTACAAAGATACAAACACCAATATTATTGTCTTTAAGATTCTAAGACACCACTTCCTTTAACCATACTCTAAAATATAAGTGTCACATATCAAATCAAAATCTATATAAATAGAAGTATAAAAAAGATGAAAAATTATATACATATTCATTACAAATATTTCTAAGAATACCCCGCATATGTAATTAAACAAGTACAGTACTTAATCGTACCATCATTATTCATCATAAGGCAATTAGTATAACTTGTCATATTTCGTTTATAAATAAAATTATTTTACCCTTTTTAATTTGAATATTAAAAAATTTTAACTCCAAAAAAATAAAATATATCATTCGTATGATTCTTAAATTTATTATCTGTAACAACTTTTTGAAGAAGTACATTATCATCCAAAATTCAATTAAACAAATCTTTGTCATCATTAATCATCGAATAAGAAAAATCATATTAATGAGTACCGTTCATGTTTAAGTTTAAGTGTAATAACTTAAGAAAATAATTATAATGAATTGAAGAATTGTGGTAATATAAAGATGTTGGTATTTGAAATTTGGGGTTGGCAACGCAGGTCCACCATTAAAATGGTAGCACGAGTTACACATTTCAAGCTGCTTTGATTTGCCTACCTAACTCACATTTTGTAATTTGTAATGGGTAAAGTATAATTTTAAATTGTTTAGAATGGTTTAGGGTGGGAAAAAATCCAATTTTTTTATCCAATTCATTTAAGATCCATTTTATTAAAAATCCGATCTATTTAAAATTTATTTTATTGGATCTTGATTTCAATTTGATTTACATTTTATATATTTTATGGATTGAATATCCATTATCTGAATCTGGATTTTCAAAAATGGATAATCTAAAAAATTCAATCAAAATTTTCAATATAAATTTTTATTTGGGCTAGACTGAAGGTCGAGATGGTCTAGCTCAAATTTGGCCGTATACGGCTGAGTCAATCCTGTACAAAATTTGGCTGTACTCGGCCAAATTCACTTGAGTTGACCCCAACTAAAATTTGGCCCAATCCACCTCGACCAAATTTGGCTGTATTCAGTCATGTCAACCCCGACCCAAATTTGACTGCATTAGGCTAAGTTGGTCCCAAGCGAAATTTGGTCGTATTTGGCTGAGTCTGCCGCGTCCAAAATTTTGTCGTATTCAGCCTAATTGGCTTCGATCGAAATTCGGTCAAATTTAGTCGAGTCGGCCATGATGAAAATTTGGCGAAGTCGACTCTGACCCGAATTTGGAAGTATATGGCCAAGTCAATCCAAGGAAAAATTTGGCCCTTCCGATTGAGCCAGTCATAGTCGAAATTTTGCAGTAGTCAGCCAACTTGACACCAACCGAAATTTAGTTGAACTCAGTTGAGTCATCCTCGATCGAAATTCGACCGAGTCGGTCCCAAGAACACAAGTTTTAGAAAATTTAATTTAATTTTTTTATAAAAAATAAATTATGAATTTTGAACTATATCTAAATATTTGGATCTGAATTTAATCTCTATCCAAATATTTGGATTTGAATTTTAAAAAATCCAAATTAGTTTTACTGAAAAAATAGATTTGGATAAAAAAATGATCCAATTATTTGGATCTAAAATGGATATGGATTAGATCATTAAAAATCCAATCCAGATCACCCATAGTTTAAATGAGTGAAAATGATGGTAAAAATAAAGTGGATATCATGATTTTTCTTTCTACCCAGTTGAATGCATGAAAATGCAAAGAAATTGCAACCGGTCACCACCGTGTAAAACCTTTCTCCTAAAGTACCCTTCTCCTAAGCATCTTTGTTTGTGTTCTCCTAAGTTTGTTTATATCTTACCGAGGGCCTTGCATTGTTGTCATGGATTTTAAACATTATAATTTATTAACATTTCATCAAATCGATTTCATGTACTATTAGGAAAATATATAGCTCAATGAGTTTTATATTTCTTTCATGAAAGACTATGTACAACCTCCTGTCTAAAAACTAACATTATATTAATAATATTACATTATAATTCATTCAACTTTCAAAGTTTGAGGCTCATATACCTAACATAATACATTATATTTAAAACATAATTGATCATGCTAAGTTTATGGAGGATTAAAATCAATTAATGATGTTGCATGATGTTATACATAATTGATTATAATACATAAATAATTTAAAAATAGAAAGTTCATTTTTTTTTTCAATTCAGTGATTTAAGAAAAAACTTATTTTCCTTTTTTTTATTCTTTTCAACTAAGCAGTTTATCTAAATATTTATTTTTCAACAAACCAAACAACTTTTATGTTTTATATTTATTTATTTATTTTTCTTATATGAACACTTTCTTCTTCCTCCCGTCTCCACAAAGACTTAATTATTATAAGTGAAGATTAATAGATTATTAAAATATCACCACAAAGAATTAGAGAGTTCATGTTAATGAAAATGAACTGGTTGAATGTTTTCGGATAGATTATAAAAAGTAAATACATTTTATGGAAAAACTTATTAAAATATATTTGAACTTATTTTAATAAATTTTGCACGCAAACTTAAACTTATTTGCTTTATTCAATTAATCTGTATTTGGATAAATCATACATTTAAGTACTTCAATAAGTTAATATCTTATATTACCGGGGAATTTGTTTACAAGTTCGCTGCGAATCGTGTTAAGATGAACTAAAAATGCTTATGGAGATCACAAGCTACTTTAATAAAAAAAAAAAGTTTAGTTTATGTAGAAAAAGATAACATAAGTTTAATTTCTTATAAACTCTTCCATTTGTAAAACGCTTATCTAAATTATTTACCCAAACTTGACCATTATTATTTGCAGTTTAAGTTTGTGCTGGTCCATGTCACCTGCACCATATTTGAAATCAGAAAATAGTAAGAAGAAAAGAAAATAAGTACAAAAGAATGCGAGTTATGAAGCAAAAAGAAAGATTCTTAATGTAGCATAAGCATTATATTTGCTCAGTCTGGCTAATTGGTTTGTAAATGTAGAATGCAGAGGCTGCTGGCATAACTTGTGAGTGAAGTAATGATATATATTGTGTCTGGCACTTTCTTCTCCACAATTTTCTTTTGAAGAAGAAAAACCATATAGTATAAAGATAATCGAAACAGGTTTGTCTTCTTGCAACAAAAGATTTTTCATACAGAGGAATAATCAAACCCAATCAGCATTTTTAAAAACCCAACTATTTACCAACTCTGTCAAACTTTGTTGGTAATGGAAGATTCTATTATGTCAATACAACCATAAGCGCCAACCAAAAGGGCAAAAAAGATATTAAGCATAATGATCAATCATTAAAAAGAATTTTACCAAATTCATATGGAGAGGAACACTCTTGTTATCTTGTCTTCTTGCATTTGATGCATTAAGGGTGCCATGGAATGGAACTATATTCACTAAGCCGATGCAATGAACTGAGCCAACATCTTTCCATTGAAAAAGTTACTACCAAAGAATTGATGTTGCCGGAAAATCTAAGTGGCATGGTATTTGGGAGGCCTTAAGCAGCTTGTTCATCAGCGGATTGAAACATTCCATGTTTATTTGTCTCCGTGAGGGTAAAGTGATGTTTTGACAATTATTTTTGTTGTGACCGTAATCGCTGTATTCTGAATAACTCAATCAAGCGCTGCTCCTCACTAGTTTGTATGGCTTTGTTGGTCCATCCTTTTCACTTGTCTCTTTTTGTCTTCCAACGTGTCTTGTACTCTAGAGGAATGATGGTAGAAAAAACAGTAGTTATTGGCTTTCTTCTCATTTAAAGGGCATTAACCATTTCACCATACTTCTCCAGTAAGGGCGGAAAAACCACTAGACAGAACAACTAGATGCTTCTCTAGTAGCCATTATATTAGACCAACATGCCTCACATATGCCAAATTGCTGTCATGTCGCAGGATGGAGCTATCTAGATCGCCAATTTGGAGAAAATCAAGAAACAATTGTGTATATTCCTTACAAACAAAGGCAGTCAAGATAAGCTACTGGATCAATCACCTGTCACCAGTAATCTCTGCAAGAACAGCATCCATCTTTGAACGAGTGGAAGCGGCTTCTATCTCTCACTACGATTTCTACTTGATAAATTTTAGAAATCAGCTTCATCACGGTATGGCAGTCCCCACAAACCCTAAGATTCTTCACAATTCTTAAAATCCTTCCTTTGGGAAGTTTTGCTATTCCAAAAGCTGCAGCAAGCTTCTCACTGTGCTTAGAAACTGAATCTTCTTTTTCTTCCTCTTCAATATCATGCAGAACACTCCTTAGCTGTGGCGCATAACCTGCTTCTACTCTGAGTCTCAACATTATTTCCCTCAGTTTTTCATGAGCCTCTTTTGTGACCTCATTAGGCTTTTCACCTGCCACAAAACGATAGATGACCTTGTCAATTTCTATCATGCTCCAACCAGGAGTTTTTTTCATGCTATGCTCAGTCATGGTTCTTCTGATGTTGGCAACATCCTTCCATTTCCCTGCAACGGCATAAACATTTGAGAGTAGTACATGGTCACCAGAGTTGTCTGGGTCCATTTCAGCCAGCCTTGCTTTCACAAGCTCTGCCAATTCAATATTACCATGAATGCTACAAGCCCCAAGGAGTGTCCTCCAAATGATAGCATTAGGAGAAACTGGCATTTCACATACAAATTCATAGGCCTTATGCAACCTAGCAGCTCGACCATACAGATCAACCATGCAACCATAATGCTCAATGGCAGGTTCGATACCGTACACATTCTTCATCTTAGAAAAAAAACTATACCCTTCCTCAACCAAGCCACTATGGCTACAAGCATACAGTAGCGATATAAAAGTAATACCATCTGGCCTAACTCCAGACTCTTCCATCTCATGAAAAAGCTGTATTGCCTCTTCTCCATAACCATGCATAGCAAGCCCTGCTATTATCGATGTCCAAGAAACAATGCTCCTTGCCACCGGCATATTCTGAAAAACCAACCTAGCCATAGCCACATTCCCACACTTGGAGTAGGTATCTATGAGAGCATTATTCACAGAACCAACATAAAGAAACCCAGCTTTCTCCAGAAACCCATGTAAAATCTTCCCAAACTCAAACGCCCCAGCCTGTGCACAAGCAGACAGCACCCCAGTGAGGCTCACTTCATTTGTCCCAATTCCCTCGCGCAGCAACTCCCTGAAAAACCCAAAAGCCTCGTCAAAACAACCATTATGAGCAAACCCAATAATCATAGTGCTCCAAGAAACCTCATCTCTAAGAGGCATATCACAAAAAACTCTCCTCGCCAACCCAAGCTCACCTGCCTTGGCATAACCAGCAAGCATGGCATTCCACGAGGTCAAATTCCGAACAGGCATTCGCCCAAACACGTTCCCCGCTCCTTCCACGTCACCACATCTGAAAGCCGCAGTGACAGCAGCGTTCCATGCGACGACGTTTGGTTCAGACATTTCATCGAACACTCGTCGCGCGGAGAGGGAGTCCCCGCATTCAGCGTACATGCTGATCAACGTTGTCCCAACGAAGATATGGGTGTCAAAGCCGTGGTGAAAAGCTTGAGAATGCAGCTGAATGCCGGGTCTGAGTTGGCGAGAGTTGGCAACCCCTTTGAGGACAAAGGCGAAAGAGAAGCTGTCGGGGTAGAGGGTAGGTTGGCGACGCAGTTGGATGAATGGGTGGAGAGAAAGGAGAGGGGTTTGGGAGAGTGAGAGTCCGCGTATGAGGGTGTTGTGCATGAAGGTGTCGGGGTTGGGGAAATGGCGGAAGAGGCTGAGAGAGTAGTGAAGAGCATCGGAGATGGAAACGGCACAGTGAAGGAGGAGTTTGCCAAACACGAAGGGATCTGCGTGAAGACCGGTTTTCACGATGTGACCGTGGATTTGCTTCGTGGGTTTCAGGTTTCTGCACTTTCTAAGCAGACAAACAACCCATCCTTCTTCCATTCCCTCCCCCATCATTCAAGCTACTAAAGCTCCACTGCATGTTATTGAATATAATCTATATAAATTTGATATATAACATGTATACTTAAAATAAGTAATTAAAAGATAATTCCTTATGTATGATTTTTCTGGTTTTTTCTTTTAATTCTTTTGTTTAATCTTTTTAAAATGTTTTATATTCAATATCTTTATATTTATTATTTTTATTAAATTTAAATTTAAATTTAATTTTTGATATAAATAATTATATTTATTTTTAATTTGAGATCAACTTTAATTTTTATATTAAAATTAATATTTTTATTAAATATTATCGTTTAAGATTATAACTAATTCAAAATTAGAATAAAAATTTTAAGAATTAAATTAAAAATGAAGATAAAATTGTTTAAATTTAAATAAAATTAAGAATAAAAATAATATATATATATATATATATAATATTATTTTACGGCTAACTTGATATAAATATTTAAAAATATTTAAAAGTCCTAAAAATTTAATAAAATAAAAAAAATTAAAGAATAACTTTTAATGATTTAAAAGATATCGATAAAAAAATAAAATGGACAAAATTTGAAAGTTATTTAAATAAAATTATGACGAATTAAAAAAAAATTAATGAAAATAGGGATAAAAAAAAAAACTATTTTAGCCTTATATTTACATGAAACCCCTTTCTTTTTTGTAATTTTAATGTTATTTTTAAAAAAGAAAAAATAGGTGTCTAGTGTGTGCACCTAAAAGGAATGTGAATATGTGATATTTGTTTTACTGTGTTCTAAAATTTTGGGACTAGCTCGGGAGTGAAGATTTGGAAGAAAAAACGGCACCTAAGAATAAAGATCAATCCCGTACCGTACCGGAGTCGCGGCGGAGAGAAGAGATGGAGTCGGCGGGGGAGTGGCTAGAGAAGGCGCTGGTGGAGTTGTGCTCCAAGATTGAAACTGGTTTAGGTTTAGGTTTGGATGAAGAGATCATCAAAGGCCTCGTTTCTTATTGCGACCTTGCCCAGCCACAAGATGCCAAAGAGTACCTTGACGTAATTTTATTCTACTTTGCCAAGGATAACCATTTTTATTTTATTTTATGAAATTTTGGTTCCTATTGCTTCGAATCCGTAATTATTTTATTTGTTATTTTAAAACTTGTTCTGCAAGTGATCCAAATCACAGATCTTTTCACTCTCTGGAAATTTAGGATATTAGGGTTCAATGTGCTCGGATTGTAATTATTATTAAATTAATCACTTATAATTGAAGTTTAAGGATTAATCGTTTTGAATATCCTTACAATGCATTCATTTTTATTTCTGATTAGGTTTATCTTTATCTTATTTTGCTTTGCAGAATATAATTGGTCAGGAAGCAGGGAAAACCGTGATTGCAGAGTATTTACGGCGAAGAGGTTATTCAGAGTTCAGTGCCAACTCAGATGTTCCAACTACCAAATTACATGCGTATGTCAAACCGCCATCTGTTGAGACATCAGCTGGTGGAACTAAGAAATCAGTTAGAGCATCAAAAGGTTCAGGCCGCAGCCATCAAGCAGAACCCAGCAAGAATGTGATTAGCAGCAATCAGGAAAATCAGACTCCAACTGGTGGAAGTGAATCGAGAACGTCACAAAAGGGAAACCAAGTGAATTCCAAAAAGAAGAAAGCTGGGAAAGTTGTTTCCCTTGCTGAGGCTGCCAAAGGGTCAATTGTGTTCCAGCAGGGAAGGCCATGCTCTTGTCAAGCACGTCGACACAGGCTGGTCAGCAATTGCTTGTCCTGTGGCAAAATAGTTTGTGAACAAGAAGGAGAAGGGCCTTGTCATTTTTGTGGTGCACTTGTGTTGAGAGAGGGAAGCTCCTATGCCGGTCTGGAAGAAGGTTTGCCTCCCTTGTCAGATGCTGAGGCTGCTGCTGAAGCTTATGCAAAAAGGCTTGTGGAATATGATAGGAACTCTGCAGCGCGTACAACAGTTATTGATGACCAAAGTGACTACTATGAGATTGATGGAAACAGTTGGTTGTCAAAGGAGGTATTCTACTCTGATTACCACTTGTAATTGTTGCTCACATGTGATAGTTGTATAATGAGTTATGATGCATTTGAGAATTTCTTTTTTGTCTTCCTTCTTTAGGAAAAAGAACTATTGAAGAAGAAGCAAGAGGAGATGGAAGAAGCTGAACGAGCCAAACGGAATAGAGTTGTAGTGACTTTTGATCTTGTTGGCCGCAAGGTTTATATTTTAACCATGTGGTTTTACCTAAAGTTACTAGTTGGATTTGCTGCACCATGAATGTGTAGAATTTGAAACAAACGTCTTTTTCTTGTGTGATTATTTCCTGGTATCTACAGATGTATATCAAGTTATCATGCTTCCATTCATTATTTTGATGGTATTGCATATTGCATGTTTCGGTTTGTATAGAATGGAAATCTTGAATGTGTCAAGCGAAAGTCCTTTCAGTGATATACTATCCATTGTCTTACATGCCTTCACCTTTTTTCCCGTTGTTGTTGCTTGTATGTATAATAAATAGCCTTTGTATGCTTTTTAATCCTTCTATTCTGCAGAGCGCCTGTTTTCCATTTTTGACCCTGAATTATGTCTTGCAGGTCCTTGTGAATAAAGACGAAGTTTCAGAATTACAGTCTGAAAATAGAATATTACGTCCACGGGATGATAGGGAAGCCAACCGTATCAAACCAAACCCAACTCTTAAGTTTCAACCGGTTTTTGTGGACCTGGGCTTTAGTAGGAAGTCTGCTAAAGATAAGCAATCACATAAAGGTATAAGCAAGGGCTTGTGCTTAGAGATCACTGGAAGAGTGCAGCATGATAGTAATGACCATAAGTATTTTGTGATGGAAAACCAATTGGCAACAGCTTCAAATGAAAATGTTTGGCATGTATCTTCGGGAAATGGACTGCACATGGAAGATGATGGTGAATGTTTACAGAACTATGGTAAATAAAGTGCCTTGTCCAGCTTTTACTGATTATAGGTACACTTTCATCTGTTTTCTTCCATTTTGTTTTTTATTTGCTCGTATAAGCCATGAAATTAATGGTCCCAATCACCTTTTTTCAGAAAGAAGAATTTTAGGCAACGTTATTTTTATTTGTACAATGTTCAGATATTATGTGTTACGGTGACTGTCTTAGTGTATCTTCATGTTTCCCCTTGACCGGCTAGACATTACCTCCCTATAACGAACTATTGATAAAGGGATGGTGTCTAATTCTTTAGAGATGCCTTGTTGGAGACAACCATTATAATCACTGAGATTGGACCCAGCAAATGATCATTTGGTTACAAACACGTCATTTTTTAGGCATAAGTGGTCACAAAGACTTGGCAACTAATCATTTATTAATACATCTCTTTATATTTAGAGAAAGATATTCCAAAATGAAGAAATGTCAAAGTCTGATAATTGTATCCTGGTTACAAAGACTTGGCAACTAATCATTTACTAAAACATCTCTTTATATTTAGAAAAAGATATTCCAAAATGAAGAAATGTCAAAGTCTGATAATAGTATCCTTTAGTGATGAAGAACTTTTGAATTAAACCAATCTTCTTTAGTTTTTGTCTAATCAATAAATGAATAGACTTGTCTAATTATATTAATAAACTCGTCTAATTTGTATATGAACAAACTCGACTAATGTGTATTGCAAAATTTATTTAAGCAATCAATGGACATTTTCGTTTAATGTGTATTAATACGGTCATATAATTTGTGTATAGATAGATTCTCTAAAATATATTGTTAGACACCTTTAATCAATGTATAAATAGACTTGTCTAATATATATTATTAGATTAGTCTAATAAGGCAATGGACAAAATCATTTGATGTGTATTAATAGACTTATGTAACCTGTGTATAGACAAATTTAGATAGTGTATATTAATAGGCTTGTCTAACCTGTATATGGATAGACTTGTCAAATATATATTGTTAGATTCGTCTAATCAGCATATGACAAACTCATCTAATATACATTGTTAGGATTGTTTGGTCAATGTACGAACAATGTTGTCTAATATATATTATTAGACTCATCTAATAATTGGATGGAGAAAGTTGTATAATGTATATTTTTAAACTCATTTAATTAATATGTGGAATGATTCCTATAATGGTTTTTGTTATATTCGACTAATTAGTTAATGGAAATAGATATCTAATATGTATTGATAGACTCATCTAATATGTATATGGACAAATTCGTTTAAAACATATTATTAAACTCATCTAATATGTATATGGACAAATTCGTTTAAAACATATTATTAAACTCATCTAATCAATGTATTGACAAACTTGTGTAATATATATTGCAAAACTCGTTTAATCAATAAACGAATAAGTTTGTCTAATATGTATTAATAGACTCGTCTAATATGTGTATGAACAAATTTATCTAATGTATATTGTAAAACTCATCTAATTAGTCAATGAACATACTTATCTAATGTGTATTAATATACTCATTTAATTCATGTATCAGCAAACTTGTCTAAAATATATTGTTAGGCTCATCAAATCAGTGTATGAATAGATTTTACTAATATATGTTGCTAGACTCATCCAATAAGTGAAAGGACATCATCTAATATGTATTAATAGACTCATCTAACATGTGTATAAACATACTCATCTAATATATATGGTTAGACTATTTTAATTAGTGAATAGACAAATTCGTCTAATGTGTATTAATATACTCGTTTAACCTTTATAGACATATTCGTTTAGTGTATATTAATAGAATCGTCTTACATGTGCATGGAAAAATTCATTTAATTTATATGGCTAAACTTGCCTAACTAGTGTAGGAATAAACTTTAGTTTATGAATAGACTCATCAAATGTATATTATTATATTTGTCTAATATATATTGTTTGACTATATTAACTCATTTGATATATAAAGTAATAACAAAAGTTGAACGTAATTCAATATTTGTTAAAATATAAAACACTAACAACTATCAAAAGTATTATAGTAATTAATTATGTTTTTAATATTAAATAAGTGATATATTAAAAATATATTATTTATTAAAATAAGATTACAAATAGTATTGTAACGTCCCAATTTAGTTGAATAATTCAAATAAATAGAAAGCTGCATGTTTATAGTATAAAATAGGGCACCAACATAAAGTATATTTAGAATTAACCTTTTTTAATTATCCTAAGTTATACTAGAATGGAAACTCAAAGACACACAATGTTAGGAAGCCTAATTACATCGCAACCTCCTTGCTAACATCACGACCACCAAGAGTTTTCATATCTGCTCACACCAAAGATTTGGTGATCATCGTAAAAAGGAAAATGGGTGATCATTACAAAAAGGAAAAGTCAAAGAAGAGAACAAACACAAAAAGAAAGGGGTAAGCTAAAGTAAAAATAATTTTCAACATGTTATTAAGCAAGTAAATGTTAAATCAGGTTATAAACATACAAAGCAATAAGTACCCAATTCATGTGATAGCAAACAAATGCAGGACCCTATGACTCAATTACTGTATTATATTCTTGATATAGAATTCTAAAGGAAGTATGTGTCTATGTTGGTTTCTAAACTCTGCAAAGTCTAGAGACAAGTAGTTATCACCCAACCACACACAGAGTTAATCCTCTAATGTCTTGGGCCCAATATGTTCCAAGACAGGAACCTCCTGTCACTCTCACCACATAAATAATTATGCTCTATGTGAGCGTGAACGATTATTAGAGTTCAGGATACATTCCTTTATCTAGACATTTCCTTTATCTAACTTCCCTTATCTGGAATAAGAGGACTGTAGTGTAAGAAAGCTCTAACAAGGCTCACTACAACTCAACAGTAGTATAAGAAGCTGAATAAGAGGACGTACAAGTATGAAAATGAGACATTGACAAAGACTACGTGAGACCATAGTTTAGGAACAAAGACAAGTGGAAAGAAAACGGGGTTTTAATGTAACTTACAAGGTGATATGAGCTCAGGCAGCTTCGAAAAAGGACAATTCACTAGCTCAAGGGGCAAAAGCTGGTAGTAGAGCTCTTGCAACACTACAAGGGAAAAACTGTTTTCTGTAAGAAGTGGCAGGATGAGAAGTAAGTGATTGTGAGGAAGTTTTGGGGTCTAAAGTGTGTTGAACTTGGACCTTTGAAAAGGCTAGACTCAATTCCTCTTTAGGATAGAGTTTAAAATAGAAAAAGGAGACCTTACAAGTACAACATATATTAAAATATAAAACAATAATAATAAAAGTTAAACATAATCCAATATAAAATAGTTATTGAAATTAACTTTTATAATGTTAAACATGTTCCAATAAATATTAAAAATATTATAACAATTAATTGTGTTTTCAATATTAAAAATATATTATTTATTAAAATAAGATTACAAATAATAAAAAATATAAAATATTAATAAAATTAAACATAATTAACTATTTGTTAAAATGTTAAAAAATAAATAGTTAGTGAAATTAAACTTTTGTAACATTAAACATAATCCTATTAAAAATATTATTTTAATAGTAATTAGTTGTGTTTTTAATATTGAAATAATACTACAAATATATTAAAAAAATAAAAAAAAATTACAATACACGAAAATTAAATTTGAAAATATAAACTAAGAAAAATTTTGCATTGTTCGATTTTTTTAATTCAAATGAAAATTATAAATGAAAATTTAAAAACAATAAAATACTTGCATTGTTAGTACTAAATATTTTACTTTAGATAAATGTAAATTAGATGCATGGAATTTTATATATGAGAGGAAGTTATGTTAATATATTAATTTGAATTAAAACTCATCATTACTGTTAGTATATTAAATTTCAATTTCTATGAAGAAACGAAGGAATGATATGAATTTGTAGTGTGGGAGTAGTATAGTAGCCTGAACAACAATGCATACGTTAGATATTTATTAAACAGTTACGTAACTAACATTTATACTACATAAATATTTTTAAATATCTAAATTGCATTATATTTAAAACTAATACTGAATATAGATTTATGATAAAAAATAATTATATTATAATACAAGATTATATTTAACTATTAAAAAATATATATTAAGTTACTAATGTAAAGATTCAAACAAATATTCATAAGATTTTTTAAATTATCTAATAAATTAAAAATATTATAATATGTTTTAACATATAAAAACGGAATGAGATAAATATCTATATCAAATTTTAAACATTAATATAGAATTTGTGTATCCTAACTTTTCCTTTTATGAGAAGGGAACTCTAATTATCCATTTATAGTTGAATGTTGATGATTCATGTATCCACGTCACCTCCTTAGGCAAAATGTCAATAACACATTCGATGTACACTTGTCCTGGGATAGTCTATTTATATTAGTCAGCGAGAATTTCGAGCCTAAACCCGCAAAACCCTAACCATATTTCCCACACTTTTCACTTGGCTTCCTCTGCCACACCAAACAAACCCCTCGCTTTTGAAAACGCGCGTTTCAGGCGAAGATGGTTGGCGACAAGACGAAGAAGTTGAAAATTGCTGAGAATTTGGAAGATACCATCGACGAAAAACTCATCCTCTCCATTGAGAAGTTGCAAGAGGTCCAAGATGAACTCGACAAGGTTTCATCGTTTCCCATTCCACCTCATCTTTCTACGCTAAATTCTCACTCATAGATTGAATTCATATTTTTCAGGTTTTTAGGTTTTCATTCTCCGTTTTAAACTGTCCCAAATTTCTAGGATTCCTTTAATTAACGTAACTAAATTGGATTTTATGAATTGTGAATGTTATTTATGCTATTAGTGCATTGACGATGAATTAAAAAATTTTGCTATTGTGCATTGATTTTGAATTTCAATTTGAATTTGAATTTCTATTTTGATGTCGTTGTAGATCAATGAGGAGGCGAGTGATAAGGTCCTCGAAGTAGAGCAGAAGTTTAACGAGATAAGGAAGCCAGTTTACGATAAGCGAAATGAGATCATCGTCAAATCTATTCCTGATTTCTGGTTTACTGCTGTGAGTTTCATTTTGTTGATTTGATTATTGTTCTGATGGATACGAATTTGAAATATTTTGTTCGATTTGTTTGGCTTGTGCAGTTTATGAGTCACCCTGCCCTTTGTGAACTTCTGAATTTAGAGGATCAAAAGGTTTGACTTCTATCCTCATACGTGGTGAAGTTTTGCAATTATGTTAATTGTCCTTCGTGATCGATTCAATCTATTTATTTACTTGGGGTGTTTTGCCACTTTGTGAGGTTTACATGAGAGTGCTTTCAATGCTTTGTTCCGTTGATTATTGATAAACCTGTTGATGAAGTTTGAATCATTTTCCGTACCCTTTGTTTGTAGATATTTAAGTATTTGGGTTCTCTCGAGGTTGAAGATAATAAAGATGTCAAATCTGGTTACTCAATCACCTTTGTAAGTTATTCTTGCTCTTTTTCGCACTCTCTCACGCCCAGAAAAACACCTTGTATTTACTTAAGTGGTGCTATCCTTTATAGCAGTGATTTAAAAGTGTCTACATACAAGGACCAGTTGATAATCACCTTTAAGGCTAGCCAGATGTTAATTCTCTACAGACAAAAATTGACTAGTTTTTAATTCTTTTTTTCCAGAATTTCAATCCCAATCCATATTTTGAGAATACAAAGCTTACAAAGACTTTTACCTTCTTTGAAGAAGGATCAACAAAGATAACTGCTACCCCCATTAAATGGAAAGAAGGCAAGGTAAGGCCATGAATTCATTTATTCTCACCATCCCATCAGCACCTACAGTTTTTACTTTGAAACATAATCCTTGATTATATAGGGATTACCCAACGGAGTCAATCTTGACAAGAATGGGAAGCGGGGTCGTATTGATATCAGGTTGATACCTAAACTTTTATTTTTATGCTCTTTTTTAGTTTCTGAGCACAGTAATATTATAAACAAAGATAGCCATGGTTATGCACCCATTGTCGTTTTTGGAAACTAGACCTCTCGTTTTCTTGGCCAGGCCTTTTCTTTTGGAAAAAGAAAAAGAGAAACTACTGTTGGAGGCTGCAGTTTTCTGGCATTCAAATTGATCAATTGACAGATCAAGAAAATATACCTAGTTTGTGATGTTTGCTTTCGTTATGTCATATTCCACTTTGATTCAGAAGACATGGCTGTATTTTTCAATGTGTTTCCCTGTGACACTTTTTCTATGTTGTATTATACTTTTCTATACAAGAATAACTATTTGAAATATTAGTGGCACTTTCTATGTAGTAGTATACTTTTCTACACTAGAATAACTATTTAAAGTGTGAAGAGCATTGACCTATGCAGAGTTGGTAGAAATAATCTATTCGTACTAGTTGGAAATCTCCAGTTTTGTTTTGAAATCGGAACAAGGATGATAGCATGCAAATATTTGATGCCCTGACCAAATGTTTTAACTGGATAATTTTAAGCAAGTCAGAATAACTGGGTAATTTTAATAAAACTTCTTTCCCATGTGTCAACAAAAGCTTTTGGTGTTAATCATTGTTAGTTAATATATTTGAAGGAAATGTTAATAAATCTCCTGCCATGATGGACTCAATGGCCAGTATTTAAATTTTCTTGTGTCAATAAATGCAGTTTCTTTACTTGGTTTAGTGACTCTGAACAGAAAGAAGATGCGGATGAAATTCATGATGAGGTATATTTTTGTCTAGCCTTATAAGATTCTTTCCAGATGGAAGTTCTTTAGTGATTTTCTGTTTTGTTTTTCACTTTGGTCCCAAAACATTAATCACACTAAATGCAGGTTGCAGAATTGATCAAAGAAGATTTATGGCCAAATCCACTTACTTATTTCAACAATGTAAGTTAAATTTTAACCTTTTTGTCTTCTGTGTATTGTATTTTCAAAACTCACACTTAATTACTCATCCTACTTTGCTAATTTCTCCCATGGTGTTTCTAATGGTAATTGACTTGGGAACAGGAGTTTGACGAAGAGGATTTTGATGATGAAGGTGATGATGAGGTAATTGAAGTTCGAATTTACTTAGAAAAGAATAGATAATTGACAAATATGATTGGAGTATTGTTGTTTATGTTTTGTGGAATCTTGCTGGGTCCGTGCTTTAATTCGTCCCAAATTCAGTCAATGGATACTAAACCTAAATCAGAATTGACTCAAAGTTTAATGCTGAACATGTACAAGTCACTTATAGCAGTCGTATTTTGAACTCAGGTTTAACTGAATGCTTTAATTTTTGGTTATATAGATGTTAACATAAAGAAAACGAATACAAGAAACACCAATGTGATGTGAATTCTATTTAATAATTGAATATATGGAAAAATATTTTATCATATCATAATTTCTTGAGGGTTAGTTTATTTTTCTTATTCATTGGGATTTATTTTATCAGGCTTTAGTTCCTGAGTTAGTTAGGATTAGATTATAAAGATGGGTTAGTACCACAGGTTTTATGAATATGTCAATACTTTTGTATACATCTAAGTTAATATCAATTCAGTGTTTCATCTTCTTTTTTCTTTATTACTCCTTAATATATCTGGAGGTGTATGATTTCAATTCAACAATAACAAAAACGGTTTTTGTGAAGATACATCAAAATCCTGAAAGTTGTAATCATTCATGATCTGTAAACAACAAAAAATATGAATGCATTTTAAGATGTTTGATACAAGTTATTGCTACTTTACTTAATAATAGCATTTTAAGATGTGTTTTAAATTCTAAATGTCATTAGGACTTCCAAAATATAGTGGATAGAAATATTTTCTTAGAAAGTATAATTATCATTGACAGGAAAAGGATGAGGATGACCAAGAGGATGATGATGATGAGGAGGAAAGCAATGACATTTGAAAAATGCCTTATGGTGGTGTTTATTTTTCGTATTTATTTTTCTCTGGTTGAGTATGTAGGTTTTTGGGCATGGTGGCCATTGCCATTTTTTCAAGGTTTTTAACAGGTGGAACTATCTAGAAAGTTAGTAGTTCTCTGACCATAATTTATTAATTATTCTGTGAAGTTGTTTTGCCGGCACTTTTTTTGGGTTGTTACTACTGGTATACTAGTTCTCTCAACTGTTCTTTGTTGTGGAATTACATAGTAAAGTTACAGTATTTATTGTATATTTGGATCTGTTATCATAAAATTACTATTCAGGAATCTTGCCAAGATATTCCACCATTTCAAATGGTTTGCCATCTGTTTTTCCAAGTTGGTTTGGTCTTTCTTTTCCTTTTCTATTTATTTATTGATAATATGTTATTAACCAATTATTATCAACCCACACAATTTACTGTTATAACTGATCATATCAATATGAAATTCACATTAATACCTTTCTCACAACCGAACATGTATATAACAACTCAATGTGTTATAATAAGGCTGGAGAAGGATTTCTAAATAAACAATGAAAACTTTTAAAAGAGTAATTTGCTTTTATTACAATTTTTTGAAGTAGTGTATTATTTGAGTGACACATCTTAAAAAATTGAAATTACAAAATATTATGGAAATATTTTGATTAGTTAAAATTATAAAATTTTGTTATGAAAAGTAATAATTTAAATAACTTTCCTTCTAGTCGGTTTTTTTATCTCTCTTTTATTTTATTTTCTTTTGTATTTGCTTTTTTTTTTCTCTTTCCTCTGTATTTTTTTGTTTCTTATATCTGTTCCTCTCCTTTGTATCCATACTCTGTCCCTTTCCTTCCTATGCTTTTGTCCCTCTCTCCCTTTCATCTCATTTTCTCTCTTTGTCTACACCATCTCTTCTCTCTACTTTACTTCTATTTGTTTTTCTATCTTATTATTTTAACCTTTTTATTATCTCATATTTTTATCTTTTTATTATTATTATTTTTTTCATTTTTTGTTAATCTCACTCTTCTTATTTTCTCTCTATTTTCTATTTGTCAGCATCCATTTTCTTCTTTTTTTTCTCTTCTCTTTACTAACTTCAAAATAACATTATTTATATTATCTTCAAAAAACTTAATATTGATAATTTGAACTTTAATTATATATTTAGTTTTTTTTATAAGTGAAAAATAAATTATTCTAATGAAATTTAAAATCCAAACAATATTTATAAATTAAAAATTAATTCAAAACAGTTCAAATTTTACACCTTTAAAATTTTTAAATTACTCCATGCTGAATGGAAGCACCTGGAGATGTTGACCCAAAGTATACAAATCTAATGATCATTGTCACCGAAGGTAAGAAATGAAAAATAAACCGAAATGATGGAACCTAAACATTGTTCACAACGGAACACGTTGCTTTTATATCTAAGAAGTTCAACTACTTTTTAGGTAAACCAAGTATCATTTTGGTTAAAATTTATAAAATATTAAATATATCCTAATTTGTTTTTGTTGCTTTGATTTAAATTAAGGAGGAAAACTGAGGTAAACAACAAACTTAACATAATTTTAAATATACATGCAAGAAAAATCATTTTTATTAATTTACAAGGAGAATTTTACCGTATTCTCTGTTTTTTGGCTTAACTATTTTAACTTCTCATCTTTTTTTTTTTTTTTAAATCAGTTCTTTAATTTTGTTTTAGTTTCTCACATTTTGTTTAGATTCTATTCATCAAATCTTGCACGCGTACCATAACTGCTCTCTTTTTGGATTGATAGTAATTTAATGTTTATTAAAGTAATACAGATTTTGGTCCAACTCTCTGCACCCTATACAAAAATTTTGGTCCAAACAGAACATCTAATTGGGCTGAACCATGCTGTGACAAAGCCCCACTTATATCTTGGACCAAACTACAAAACATTCTCTCAACTCTAACCTCAAGTTGCAACTTGACAATAGAAACAATGAATTCGGAGACACACGTGTTCGGTCTTAAAATTAGTTTTAGTTTGAATGTGAATTGCAGATATATGTTGTTTAACTTGATCCAATGTAAGATGAAAATGTTGAGGTAGGTGTTATTATGAACATAATAAAGAAGAAGAGATGTGTGTGGTTATGTGATGACAAAGTGAGAAGATTGACTTAGTGGCCCCAGATTTAGACACTGTACTTGGTTACCAATTGTTTCACAAGGTTGATGAATGGAGTAGTGAGTGAAGTCACCACCTCAATTGTACTGCACACCATAACACAATAATCAAAGGACTTTTAACCTTTTTTGTTGGTGGGTGCTTTAGAAGAATGTTTGGTATTCATGATGCAATGCCCACTGGAACAAGATCAGATATTCGCTCCTCTTCAGTCTGATACCCAGCAATGTTGCTTCCAGTAAAATTGCTTCACTTTCATTCTAGATATCATCACAGAGACACATTGAAGCATGGAAAGACATGATTCAGAGGATTGGAACATTGAAGACCCACGTGTTTTTTGCTGGCTTTCTAACATGGACCACAAACCTCCACACATCAAATCAAATCGTGGAGTTTTGTTGGTGTCATTTAAGAATTGACCACGACCTTGTATGCAAGGTAAAAGTATATAATGGGTTAAACTTCAAGTCAACATCAGTGTTGCCAACTTTGCCACAATTATTTATTTATTTATTTATTTTTGTTCTTCCCTGATTCAGTAACTATTCCTATTCCATTTCATTCCTATGTCTTTTCCTTTGTTGAAGAGAAAAAAAAAATAACTTCACAGTTCTGCGAATTTGTTGTACAAAAAATGATGATATACTGTTGGACATTAAATATAAAATCTTGCGAGCCAAAATTTGAATCTTTGCCACTTGTGCTAGATCCAGGTTTCATTAATACACCATCCACTGTTATAGTTATGTTTTGATTTCATCTGGTGAGATAATGAGACAAAAAAGTATGACCTGTTCAAATGTTCATTTATGAAACAGAAAGAAAAAATAGTCTAGCCTTTTTTGTTTCCTTTTCAGAAAATGAGTCCATTTTACTGAAAATTAAAGTCAAAAGATTTAATCAAACTGAATTAAATAAAATTGAAACTGCATAGCCTTTTTCAGAAGATACTTATCTACATATATAAAAAGGAGATTACTTCAATGCTCCATATTTTAAAACATATCATATCTATAGAAATTCCTCACTTTTTATATGGCTGGCATTGATTTAATGTAGATATTATAATTTACAACTACTCTTCATGACTTTCTTCTTCTGCCCAAGAAAAATATCTGTTTTTGAGCTGCAGATATATATGTAAAATGTGATTGAAACTGTGAAGAAACATGCTAGTATGAAAATTTCACTGGATGATGATGACACTTGAGCCAAAATCCAATAATTGTGTATAAAGTAATCACAACAATGATGCACATGCATTATAATCTCACATAACATTTATAACATATGTAATATCTATACTTTCACAATGTTCTAAAATAAAATCTCAGCAAAGACAATGAGATATTTGTGAGGCTAATAGCCATCCACTGGTTTCATTCTTCTCTCTCTCTCTCTGCAGTTCTAATATCCACACGACCCTACAAAATTTGTAGCATGTGTTTGAGTTCCCTCTGTAGGTGGATGAATCAATGATGAATCTCTCAAGCATTGTTGTCCAGAAAAGAGAGAAATATTTTGAATGACGTGTTATTTTCAGCCTTGAGGATTTAGAAACTGATGCAGCTTTTTCAGACAGCACAAACAAAATAGTAACAGAGGGTTTTGGCATTTAATTTTGTGGCACACGAGAGGACACAACATGCATGGCATCTTCAAATTATTGTTGGAGACAGCAAAACTATTATAATATGAAAAACCACACATAATTGTTTTCTGATTAAAAAATTACAGAGAGAGATTAGGGTTTTAGGAGAATGATACTTTAACCCATCTTTTTTGACTCACTTTTAATCCACCACTTTAATTATCATTAGATCATCACATCACATCACATCACTAAAAATAGAAAAAGATGATCTAATGATAATTAAAACAATGGGTTAAAAATGAATAAAAAAAAGTAAGTTAAAATATCATTTTCCTTTTGCCCTATGCTGTGCTGAAAATTATTCTGTAACACAAACAGTAAAAGGTCAATTCAGAATTCATCTTTTTGGAGAATAAAGTGACAAGCCATGACAAAATCCCATATTTGTGCACTGAAAAAGTGGCACGTAGAAAGCACAGATTTTCATGAATCTTTTTTTTCCACTCTCGGTGGAATAAATACTATGTTACTCTTCCTATTTTACCAAAACTACAATCACTTCCTTTGCATGTTATATCATGTTACTGTCCACCAGTCAATTTAGCATGCCATCTCATACTAACACTCATTTTAATATTATATATTTTTTTTCGCATGAAACAACGTTTTATATTTCTAAAGCATTGATTTCTACTTTAATCACTCATCTCAATCATTTGGATTATAGCGTAAACAATCTTAATCTCATTAATTCTCTAAGATATGATTCGATGAACATAGATATGGACACTCTCGTCCTTTAATTAGCATTTCCAAACAGTTCATCATTATGGAGTTTATTTGGTTCCATTTTAGTGAGCTTCCTGTGATATTACATGGGGTTTTGGAAATTTAATAATTGTTCTCTCTAATTTTATAATCTTTAACAACTTAAAAAGTGTATAAGAACTATTGTTTTTAAGTTTGAGGGATGTCGAAGGAAAATCTCACCAATTATGTTATTTTCTTTTAATTAGATAAGAATAAGAAAATTTTATTATTTCGCCTCGTCAAAATTAAACATATATGATATATGGTAATGAAAGAAGTAGTTATCATTCAATAGATTTTTTTTTCATAGAAGTTATAAATAAATTGTCATTAAATATCAAATGTTGGATGGATACCAAAACAATTTACCTTCTACAGAAGGATTCAAAGTAGTATGATTGTTCGAAGTTGTGTGTGAAAGAATCATCCAAAGCAAATAATTATTTATAAGTTGACTTTAAATCAATTATTAATATGTGGCATTATTTTATACATCTACAAATTTATAAGCAATTATAACATGAATTGATCATTAGAAATATAAAGCTACCTTCAATAAAAGCGCTGTATTGCAGTTTTCCAATGACTTGAAATAAATAGAAATAAATTATTCTGTATTAAAACAAAAATTACTTTAGACAATAATATAAAATTGTGTCTAAAGATTAGACCATAATTTTTGAGGGATGGTATAGATAGGGTAACTATAAGTAATAAACAACGGTTTTTAGTACGACAATACTTTTAAAACTGTTGTTTAAAATCTTTACATTAGACAACAATTTTTCAAGTTGATTTTAAACCTCACCTATAATTTTAGACTACATTTTTATTGGTTTTGTCCACATAGTTTAAAGCAACAATTATATAATCATGAGTTTTCATGATATTTATACAACATTTATAAAAATATGGTTTATTATACATTTAGGTCACATTTATTTAGTCGTTGTCTAATTTAGTGTGGTCTAAACTACAAGATGTTGTAGGCAATATCTCAAATATTATACTATCGACTAAAATGAGGTTTACATTCACTTATATATACTTTAAATTTAATTTATCTCTAATAGATATAAAATATTCATTAATAATAATAATTATTATTATTATTATTTATTATAAATATATACTAACTTATTTATTATTTCTAAAAGGGTGAGAGATAATTAGTCTAATAATTTATTATTTATCTTGTTTTAGAACAATATCTTGTTGAGTAAAGCGATCAATCCACTACGACAACTAAATTTATACTTCTTTTATGAAGTAAAACAACAATTACTTGCAACAGCATTTTAGATATTATTTATGTTTATTATAAATAACTCATAATTGACTTTCAAGTCAAAGTTTCTTTTATTAGTATTCTTATTCTTATTCCAATGCACTTCATAGCCAAATACATAAGAGACGTAACTTGGACCAAAATTATATATATATATATATATATATATATATATATATATATATATATATATATATATATATATAAACCAGGAAGAAACTAAATAGAGTTTTATTCCTTGATATATAAACACACTTTGAAAAGATAGTTTGTTTAATCGTTAGAGTTTATTTAATAGGATTAAATATATTTTTAATCTTTAGAATTTATTTTTATTTTAAATTTTGATATATTTTTATCTTTAAATTTAAAAAATAAATAGATATTGTCCTTTTAATTAATAATGTTAACTTTTTTTTTATACGTTAAACTATGTTTTATGTTAACATTTGAGTTATAATGTATCAAATTATATAAATAATTTAAATATTTGTCTAAAATATTGTTTAACATTTCAAAAAATTTTACGCAATTGAATTAGAAAAGTTATCTTGATCTATTTTAAAATTTTAAAATTAAACTCTGAAAATTTGAAACAAAAATAAATTTTAATTTTACATTGAAGTTGAGTTTAAGATTTAAAATGAATGTTAAACATTGTGTTACTCATAACCTGCGTGTTTACCTATTTATATCACAAAATACTTTTAAGTTATTCTCTTGCACACTCATCTTTCATATAAGAATATGATAATATTTAAATAACTAATTTTATTCTATTTGAATAAGTTATGAAAGTGTTAAACTAAAACTTGGATTGAATCGTTCAGTTGTATATAAAAAAAAAAAAAAAAAAAAAAAACAGGTATTCAATAATATTCATGCACAAGTTACTAATTAAAGGCTCTAATCTATCAATCAATAGTATAAAAAATATATGCTTTTACTTATTTTCTTTTTTTTTCTTTAATATTTTGTATAGATGAGAGAGTGAAAAAGGAAATAATAAAAGAAAAAAAGTAAAAAATAAGGTTCTTTACATTGAGAGAAAAATGTAGAAAGTGAAGGAAAATTAGTAGTTTATTTGATTGATATTATAGAAAAACAAATTAAATTAATTGAGTAATATAATAAATTATCATAATATCTTTAACTAAATTTTAATAAGAAGGAGTATGAATTAAAATTAATAATTAATTATAAAATAATTATTTTGTAAAATTTATTGTAAAAATTAGTTAAATTTTAAAATTTAATTTGTTTAAATAATTAAGTATAAATTATCTAATTACAATTAATAATTAATTATAAAATAATTATTTTGAAAAATTTTAAATATTGTAAAATTAATTACAATTTAAAAGTTAATGTGTTTAAATAGTTAATAATAAATTATGTATACTTCTTTATTTATTAATTTAAAAATTCTCATAACATTATTTACTAAATATTAAAATAATCAAATTTATAAAGTACTTAAATTTAAATTAAATTAAATTAAATTATTTTATTTAATATTATAATACTTTTATTTGAATCATCTATTAGTTTAAGAAAAATATAAATATTTTATTATATTTATGTAAATATAACTGATTATCTTGCAACGTAACTAATTATATATGCAAATATATGAGAAGATATTTATGATATAATTAATGATATTAAAAGAATAATCAAGTATATAGTCAATATTTCATTAATATTTGAAATATTTTAATAGTATTTATGACATAATTATTATGTCTTTACTTCTTTTTAGATATATTTGGAAAATCATGTTCAAAGTGACGCTGGTTTTGCTCGGTTTGGGTTTTATTTTTCATATTTTAAAAAAATGTTTTTTTTCTATGGAAGTAAGGATAATAATTAAACTGCTTAATCATCTGTTTAAGAAAAATATAACTATTTTATTATATTTGTGTAAATATAACTGATTATCTCTTGTAATGTAATTAATTATATATGCAAATATATGAGAAAATATTTATGATGTAATTAATGATATTAAAAGTATAATCAAATATATGTAAATATTTTATTAATATATAAAATATTTTAACCGTGTTTGTGACATAATTATTACATCTTTGTTATAAAATAAAGTGAATAATAAAAAAAATAATAGAAAATAAAAGAAACAATAGAAAATGAGATAATAGGAACCATTTTTCTATCTCTTATTACTAGTAGGAAAAATATGATTTATAGATACAACATGATAATCAGAAAAGAGATAAATAATAGATCAAATAATTAATACAAAATATTACAAAAAGAATAATAAATCATAAGTATATCAATTATATGCGTATTTGTATCAAATCAATGGATAACTAATAATTCATAACTAATAATTCATAATTTTCTTATATATATATATATATATATATATATATATATATATATATATATATATATAATCTGTCAAAAGTTATGTTGGTTCTTCAGATTGGGTTTAGTTTTTTCGAATTTTTTTATATTTAAAAAATATATGTTTTTTTTCCTATGAAAGTAAGGATAATAACTGAACTGAAGTGAGTTTGATTATCTCATCTTTATTATTAGATTAAAAAATTGTTTTTATCCTTATTTTTATATTTGATCAATATAAAATCTTAGTGTCTTGGTAGGAAATGAGGATATTCTTCCTCACGTCCATATTTAATTTTTACTATTTTAAATATTAATTAAATATTTTTTTTAAAAAAATCATATATAATTTTTCTCTTTGAGATAGATTAAAAAATATTCACAAACAAGTTTAGACAATAATCATATATATTCATTTATTATTCCTACTTAAAAGTTATTATATTCCTTTTTTTTATAGGCAAGTTTATTAATTTCTTAACATATATAAAATAAAATAAACAGTGAATTATTTTCCCTTTGTTACTTTCAAACAAACAATCAAGTAATAACAACTAATATAAGATTATTGAGAAGCACATCACTACAACTCAAGTGCTGTCAATAGATTTATTGTTTTTATGACGCCACCCACATCTTCATTTCATTTCTTTTTTGTTTGTATTTCATCAAATCAAGATGGCCCAGGTTTATCCTATTATTTGTTATAATTCATTTATTTTCGTTCTAGAAGAAAAAAAATAAACTTTTGGTACTTTTACAATTAATGTAGTAATTATTAATTGTTACAATTAGTTGTCAAAATTTCTTAATTCAAGTCATATATGATTAAAGTTAAAATAAAACATTTTATGGCTCATTACCATTACCAAAAGATAAGAAATATTATACTATAATCGTTTTCATAAGTAACAAACTCAAACAATATCATAACTATTCAATCTTGATTTCAGAAGATATATAATTATAAAACCATAATTTTGGATATCCATCCTCTCGTGTTTGGTTACATGTTTTCCGGAAACTACTAGCATTTGTCGAAATACTACTAAAAAAAGTCGTAGACAATAAAACACATTAATTACATAAAATAAACTATGTTAATAAAAAATACAAATGTCAATGATTAATTTCACATACATGCAACTATATATATCAACACAAATTTTGAAAGAAGGATCATATTAATTCTGTTATATATATATATATATATATATATATATATATATATATATATATAT
>Ga0209589_1001543_pt1 | contig 38242 bp, 32 predicted proteins | sample CowpeawhiteBW_FD_187525 | JGI IMG/M metagenome (GOLD analysis project Ga0209589, IMG submission 187525) | Root nodule microbial communities of legume samples collected from California USA - Cow pea white BW (SPAdes) (version 2) | ecosystem: Host-associated > Plants > Roots > Nodule | place: USA...
GTGCATAACCAATTCAACCAATCATGTTTCATGCTAACAATCATAATTCAGACATCATATCATACCAGAACATGATTTCACAGATTTAAATAATAAAACAATAACACAAAAGTTAGCATACATAAGACTCGAACCCAAGTCCTCTCACACAATTAAAGTACTCTCAACCACTTGAGCTAGTACTTTTCCACGTCATACCAACCATAATTTAATGTCATAATTATTTCCCCTCCCGCATTTATTAATTAATTATTTATTTAATTAATTTAATTCTACGGGTCTTACATTTAGCACTTTTAATAATGTGATATTTTTCGCGCTTTGGGAAAGAGTATTGATAATAAATGCGGTTCATTATTTGTATTATTTTTTAAAATTAGTAATATTCAGTCAAGATGTTACAAATATAATCTTAATTAAAATTTTATTCTAATAATCCAAAAAATTAAAATTATATAAAATTTAAAAAAACTAACCGTTAGGAGATGGAAAACTTTCCTAGTGTGTTTGAACTGGTGTAGAACACCAATGCAAGTAAAGCAACACTTAGAGGAGTGTACATCACAAACAGAAAGGGTGAGCTTATAAATAAAAATAACATATAATATAACAAGATAAAAAAAATACACCCATCTATTTCATCCTAGTTAGTTCTTGGCTCAAAACCTTAATCCCCCAAGGCTTTCCAACCTTCACACACGTATAGTTAGCCCTGGACTCAGGATTTATGATGCTCACACGAACCTGCCAGCTCGTGGTCCTGCCTCTACGAACCTCCCTGCTCATAGTCTTGCTCTACGAACCTCCCCACTTGTAGTCCTACTCAACGGATCTACCCGCCCGTAGTCCAACACACGTGATCCATCAACTACGTACCTCCTCGCACGCAACATCTCTCAAGTGTGAGCACGGAACATACAAACTTATCTCACTCGTATCCCCAAACGAGAGAAACTAGATATGAACCTTCCCGCTTATATCATCACGTGTTCACCACCATCCATGAACCTACCCGTTCATTGCACAACATCTCCTGGTCCAATTCCGCATCAATGCGTACAAACAACACATCCAAAATTGCATTAATCTCACTTATGCTAGAAGCCTTCGCCCAAGCGACCAGGCATGTCTCGCTTAAGCTAGGCTCTCTTGCCTGAGCGAGCTCAATATAATGGCACTCTACGAATTCTCGCTAGGGCGTGTCCTTCTCGTTTGGGCGAGATCACCCTTCGCCCAGAACCACAGTCCCTCGCTTGGGCGGCGAGTTAAGTAGAACACACGAATTTCCATGATTTCTCGCTGAGGCGAGGAACTTTCGCCTGAGCGAGATGCTCTGTCGCCCAAAATAGGGCTCTCCGCCTGAGCGAGATGCTCTAGCAGAACCACACAACCCCACAATTTCTCGCTTAGGCAAGGAACTCTCACTTGAGCGAGATGCTCTATCGCCCAAAACACAGGTTCTCCGCTTGAGCGAGAGGCTCGAGCAGAATCAGGGTCGAGTCGTTGCTACTTTCGCCTAGGCGAGCCTTGCTCGCTTAAGCGAGAATAGCAGATGTCTTCCCTCTTCACGCATGCAAACACCAGCAAACAATGCCAAAACCACATCTCAATCATTACCAACAATCTACAACAGTGCACAAGTCTTATGAACATGACTTAAACCCAAATTGACCACCAAAATTCGAGATTGAACCATAAACAACATATAGTACAGAAAACCCCCATCATATTCATACAATAGCATAAGAGACTTTTCACAAAACCTAAAAAACAATCAAATCTCTAATCCCATCACATAGAGCATGAAAATTCATGGCACGCAAGCATAAAATCATGAGGGCATGGTTCTTAATCATACACATAACCTAAAATACGAAATAGCTCCCCTTACTGGGAAATCCTTGCCCCTATTGGTTTTCTAACCTTAGCTTTGTGATACCCAAGAACCCTCCTTCGCTTTTTCCAAAAGGTTCAACTCTTCTCTCAACCCAGACTCAATTTTCTCCTCTGAAATTTGTCCTCCTTCCAGCACTCTAGGTTTTCCAGTCTCCAAAACCCTTCTAATTGCCTTTTTGTTAGGGTTCTTAATTATGGATAATGGCCAAAAATGAAAATGGTCTTTTAATGAATACAATTGCCCTTCAAAGACTATTATGGCTGTTTTTCCCAGCCTCCCTTGGCTGCCCATTGCCACTAGGGTTTCTCTACTCTTTCACATTCATGCCAAAGTTAAGTTTAGCATAAAAAGAAAGAAGTTAATTTTGATCTTAGCAAGGTTTGAACCCACAACCATTCAATTACAAAACAAGTACACAACCAATTCAACCAATCATGTTTCGTGATAATTTCTATAATTTTAAGATTACATTATCACTACTCACATTCAATCATATCATTAAAAGTAAAGCACAAAATAAAATATCACACAATTGGCCTACATAAGACTCAAACCCAAGTTCTCGCACACAATTAAGTACTCTCAACCACTTAAGCTAGTACTTTTCCACATCACAACAATTAACATTAAATGCCATAAAGGATTCTACTACCCGCATTTATTAAATAACTAATTATTTAATTATTTAAATTTCTCGGGTCTTACAACGACAACAACAAGAAATGGGGTTTTTGCGAAACCACCTCCTCCGAGCAGCAAATAGGTGCAACTAGTTCGTGAGGAGAGCAACGATGTGACAAAGACTCCTCAACTATGCAATGGTGGGGCAAAAGGAGAACGACAACACGACCTTTAGCAACGCGAGTGTGGGCTGCACGAAGGAGGTATACGTGAGGGTTTCAAATTAGCAACAGTGGGATGACCTTATGAGATGACGGTGACTTCAACGAACGGTGGAATGATGATAGGCTTCGAACCAGAGCCCCAAAACGCAATCAAGCTCGAAGAAGAAACAAAGAAAAGTGCAAACTTGAGGAAGATGAAATGAGGAGAACCTGGCGCGCCCTGAATTAAAACAAATACCACATCAGTTCCGCCTACTAACCGATGTAGTATTTGCATTTATTCAAAAATAATATCTTTTTGATTATTTTTTTACAAAATAATCGATATTACATTAGTTACTATTATAACCAATGTAATAAAGTTCGCAAGATTTTCAAAATTACCACCACGCAATATATTACAACGGTTTTTATATAACTGGTGTGATAGCTTGTTGTTACATCACATTTCTTCACTAGTGGATGATGCACTTTTCTCATTTTGTTTCAAGGTACATATTAGAGAAGTTGTTAAATTTATCACTTTTCTTCTTACTAAAGAAGTATTTCTTTTTCCCATATCTTAACTTTATAATTTTTTTTACTTGAAAAATATTTTTGCCCCAGCTTGCATAAGTCCTATTGATATTAATGCTCAGGAAACCCTTAACACTTTAAAGTATGCAAATTGTGCTCACAACATCCAAAACAAGCCTGTTATAAGTCTCACTTTTTGATATTTCTTTCTCATTTTTAAGCTTTTATGAAAAAAATTAACATTGTTTTACTTTGTGCATCAGGCAAACAGACACGTGATAATGATAAGCATGTTTTGGTCCCTTACCTATCTTCTACAACAGACAAATACCTTTGCCATTGATTCTTCTAATAAACATTGTGATGGTTTTCATGCCAATAACCTCAATTCCTAGAAACATGATCCATGTATGTACATGAATTGTAGATTAGGATACACTTTGCACAAATTGTAGGTGATCAATTCCCAACCAAGTTGTTGATGCTCCAATGCAATCAATTCTTTAACAACAAGTATATTGGATAGTTTGTAGTACAACAAGGTTCATATACATAGGGATTTGCTAGAATACACAAAGTCTAACTAGTTTGGGTTCAATAAAATAGTGATTGAGTTGCATGAAAAGTATGAGACTAAATTTATGGTAAGAAAATAGCGTTGATATAATAATATCAAAAGCTAGATTAACACATATTCAATAAAATATTTTTTCAAGATAATGAAGACGTGTTGAAGCTTGATTTCATGACCTTTTCCCTCTCTTGTATTAGTTCAATTACAAAAATCATCCATGTCCTAGGAGTTCTCTTTAAGTGTAACTCTAAGTCCATTCTTGGCACTTAGAGCCTAGGATCATCAAACTTCAGTATGATTCCTCAGTGACTGCTTGAATGAATCACCTACATTAAGGTTAGGACTCTATAACCAGTTAGAACCTTAGATCTATTCCTAGCATCTAAAAGTAGGAGGAGAGTTAGTTGGACCACAATTTGGAACCTTAGATCTACTCCTTAGTCATTTTCTTTATTTTTCCACTTTAACTCTTTGATTGCATTGGAATATGAAAAAAAGCTATATTGGGATGAATTTCATATAAATAAAATAGAATCAAGACAAAATAAATGCCAAATTCATCTCAAAATTAACTAAATTTGAACACTTATCACAAGTTCCCAAGGAAGAGGCTTCCCAAAGATGAGGTTGTGCAGGTAATAAATTAAAATTATGTATACTGCTGAGATTTATCTTGTCAACTTTGTGTTTCTAATGGCCAAAAGTTAGAGTGACCAAAATGAGCATCCAAACAGACATATTCAGATTAGTATTCCTTTAGGATGTTTATTAAAATAGTTGGAACTATTCCTGTAAGGACAATAATATGATATTGTGAGGCTTGAATCTTATCTTACCCCAACCTGGGAATCCCTTAGACAAACATTCTTTAACTATATGTGGGTTGTCTTCGCGTGCTTTAGCCGAGTAGAACATTGGAGAGAGGTTACATGTAGAAAAGACTCCAATGATCAAGTCAGTGAGATCCCTCAAAAGTCAAATCTCAGTTTTTGTATTAATGAATTGCATATCTTTAATTGATGGGGTTCACTTGTATTTATAGAATATTAATCATAATTTACCTGGCTCATGGGTTGAACTTCTATTAGGCTTGATGGGTTTATTTTGGGCTTACATGGGTCTGATCATGGCCCACGTATATCAGGCTTATGAGTTGATTATACAAATATATCTATTATTCTTAAGTTTAAAGTAGGCGGCTCTTATCGGTATGTAGCCTTAACCGTTACGTACGCATGATCTTTATATATAGTTAATTAATGAGTTAGTTTGAATAGAAATATTAATTGACGGTTGGGACCGAATATTTAATTTTTGCTGATCCTAGCTGCACAGTATAGTACAGGAACCTATCTCTCGATTAAAGCCAAATATAATCATCTTCATTTGCATATACCTAAAACAATTTCATGGTGCAATCGTACATATATCAAGTATATGAGGTAGAAGTTAGATTTATTTACTCTTAATATAAAAAAGTTCACAGTGTTAATAGTATGAAATTATTATTAAAAAATTTATTATATATGATAATTTGTTGATGATACTGAAACTGTTCTACGGTGAGTTATATTCCTTTATAAACATCTATAGAAAAAAGTTAGACAAAAATTTATACAAATAACTATATTTGGAATAATAGAAATGTATAACTTGTTTAATCTGTTTGATTTTCAGAAATAATAATGTTAAAATTAAGAATGATTTAATTTTGAGTTAGAATATAAAAATAATTAAACATGAGTCATTTATAAAAACAATTAAACATGAGTCATTTGTAAGTTGTTTTGTCATTTAAAAGTACTATAAAAGTAAAAATTATATATATTTTTTTTCCGAGTCATTTATAAAAACAATTAAACATGAGTCATTTGTAATTTGTTTTGTCATTTAAAAGTATTATAAAAGTAAAAATTATATATTTTAAAACTTATTATATATTTTTTCGGAATTTCTTGTGAAAATGTTAGTAGTAAAAATATACTTACATAGTCATTTCCGCAGAAAAATTATTTGTGAATTTGGTTTTGCAAGAAATTACTTGCGAATTTAAAATACGCAAGAAAATTACTTGTAAAATTTAGGGTTAAATAAGTTTTTTTTCCTTAACTTCTAGTGAATTTTAGAATTAGTCCGTTTCGAAATTTTGGACCTATTTAGTCCTTCATCTCTCGAAATACGTGGATTTAGTCATTTTAATCAAATTTTGTTAGGTTTATTTGATGTTTCGTACACATTATAGGATTGTATTTAAGTTGTTTATACTGTTTGACACATTTTTCTTTTAATGTTAAGTCAAATATTATTATGATACATGCTTTAAATGTCAAATAAACTTAACAAAATTTGATTAAAAGGACTAAATCCACGTATTTTGAAAGATGAAGGACTAAATTGGTCTAAAGTTTTGAAATGGACTAATTCCAAAATTCACTAAAAGTTAAGGGACTGTAACACCCCATTTAATTAATAAACGTAATTAAAGGAAGTGTCACACCAAAATAATATAGTAGCGCAGTCGTGGAGTTTAAACATAACTCCTTACATTTATCCAAGGCACACAACGATGCCAAACTAAACCACATACAAATATTTAACAGTAATAAAATGAAAATTTAAAGGACAACCAATACATGGGCCATAGCCCTAAAATAAGGCCCCAAACAGTAGAATCCAGCCCAGGTGGGCTACGCAGTGAAACCATCACCTCTTTGTGGACTACGGGTGTTTCTCGCATATGCTCACATCAATAAATTGATGATTATCGCAAAAAGAGAAAATCACACATACAGAACATACAACAAACAAATAAAGGGTAAGCTAGAGTAGAAAACAGTTGATCATACAATCACATGCTATTTCACAGTCCAAGCAGTATATGTCATCCAAACATGTTATGACTCCCCAAGCAATACACTTGACTCAGACTCGACTCATCCGTATACATATAATCTAGTCGAATTCAGCGGATATTTGCACTTGTGGTGGATTTTCCTGCTCACCCCCGAGCTAAGTGTTACAAGTGTTACAATGTCTCAATCCCCTACACACAAGGTTAGCCCTTAATGAGTTTCAGGCCTCCTGCTACTCTCACCACAAGAGTCAGTCCGCTCTATGTGAGACTAACTGACTCCTTAGAGCGTCAGGATACAACCTTACCTTGAATCCTTACCAAATTATATAGATGAGGCACCACCATGAACTCCCACTAACAGGGGTCATGGAATTACATCCCGACCCCTGAAGCACCACCAGGAGGTCTCACCTAGAGGCTCATGGATTTACGTATTGACTACATACCAATCATAATCAAACAATAAAGGAATACTCATCATGCATATAAATCCCATGTCAACCTTTGTAACCAATCCTCATTCATGTCACATGTGGAATCCATACCAACTCATTCTTCCCAAATCCATGAATATAGAATTTCCTCTCATACCAATACCATGTCACTTTGATAACCAACCATCCCATATAAAATCACATGCCAAGATCATACCACACCTATCATTTACAACCTATGCACCATATCATTCATGCATATTCATTCACTTCATGATATTATATAATAATCCAATCAAATACATGCCCAACATCCAAGAATAGGGAGAACATCAAACCAGGACACACTCTCGCCCAACTCGTCGCTCAGGCAGAAAAGTCTCGCTCAAGCGAGAGAGACTCTCGCTCAGGCGAGCTCCTTTCGCCTAGGCGAGAGCTTGAAAATAGGAACAATGGCCTTCAGCACAGTCTCGCTTAGGCGAGACCCCCTTCACTTGAGCGAGGCATTCACTCGCTCAAAATAAGGTGTGGTCGCCTGAGCGATAACTCGCATGAAAGGGGCCTGGGCGAGCCTCTACTTATCTCGCCTAGGCGAGAGAAGCTCGCTTGGGTGAGATTACCAGTTCTCGCCATTGTTCGCACCTGCATCAGCCATACACATATACTAAACAAAATAACCAAGCATCCCAGGCATCCGTAACAGCACAAAATCTCATCAAGAATCATGAAATCAAAAATAGAATAAATCGCTACCGCATCAGACAAAAAGGTTCTAGCTTCCCTTACCTGGAAATGGCTAGAACAGGACCTCGACTCTAAATAGTGGGGCACGACAGCTCAAGGAACAACTTAAGGAGCTGGAAAAATTAAAGGAATAGTAAGGACATAAGTTACCCAGAGTAACAGTAGTAGAAAATGCAAGCACGGGATAAGGAAACAACTTACGTGGAAAAGAAATGAACTGGTTCGAACTTGCTTGACCAAGGTGGTACCAAACCCTAGCAGAGAGGGAGAGACGGCTGCAGCTCTAAGGGAAAGGAGTTGTTTCTGAAAGTGAGTAGAATGAGTGTGTTAGGGCAGACTTAGAGTTTAGTTTCTCCTTTGAGTTAGCTCTTAGGCTCATTAGATTTGGGGCAACCCTTAAACATAAGAGCAGAAAATATTGGGCCTTACATGGACCAAAAACATATTTAACCCTAAAATTTAAATTTGCAGGAAAAAGTAGATGTTGTTTTTTAAAATGAATTTTTTATAGGAAAAATTTTCGAATATTTTTCGCTGCGAATATTTTTCATAAACAATTTTGTAAAAAATTTTCTATGAACTTTTAAATTCTACGGTAACTAATTATCCATAAAAGTATTACCTACCAATCAAATTTTGTAGAAAAATGACAAGAAACACTTTTTCTATAAATGTTTCTAAGAAATCTGCAAGAAAATCTCCATGAAATATGAAAAATTCTAAAATGAAAGAGATGAATAATACAAATTAAGAGATAAGTAAAGAAATTCAAGACAAAAAAATGGATAATTAAAAATCAAAAGATTAAAATTGTGAGAAAAAGGCACAAGAACATAAAATATAAGATGAAACATACAATCAAGATTTTATTTTAATAGTAATTCTTTATAGGGTTAAATATATTTTTGGTCTTTGACTTTCATTGAAAATTGGAATTAGTTCATCTTCGAACTTTGCCCAATCTAGTCTCTCAACTCTACAAATACGTGAATTTAGTACTTTTAACCAAATTTTGTTAAGTTTATTTGATGTTTCAATTGTGTTTCATGATAGCATATGAATCACCGTTTTGACACATTTATGTTTCAATGTTAGATAAGGAACGTGTTTGATACGTTAAATAAATATAACAAAATTTGATTAAAAGAACTAAATTCACACATTTTATAAAGTTGAGAGACTAATTTCACACATTTCAAACATGGACTAATTTCAATTTTCACTTGAGAGTCAAGATACCAAAAACATATTTAATGCTTTTTTATAATTATAAATATCTTTATAATTATATTTATAATTACGAATAATATTTTAATTAAAAGTTACTAATCACTTAGACATGTTTGAAAAATGGTGACATCTAACGTAAGTGATTTTTTTTTACAAAAGCAATTTATTAAAATATTTGGTAATGAATAATGCCAGAAAGTCAATAAGATGTTCACACTTAGTTCAAGGCAGCTTCGTGGATATTGCACGCTTCTTCGATCAATTATGTAATCTTCTCTTATTGTTTGACCCATTACAGCACCTACCGATTCCTTCACAATCTTCTCAACAAGTTCCATTTTTTACTTCTGAAAGTAAAGTCTTTGTTACATAATTACCATCATGACACAGCTACCATCTTCATCATCATCTTCTTCTTCTTCCACTTGTGAAGGGAGCCATGATGTGTTCCTCAGTTTCAGAGGCGATGACACTCGAAGTGGCTTCACTGGCAACCTATACAAGTCTCTTTGTGACAGGGGAATTCACACCTTCATGGATGATGAGGGGCTTAGAAAAGGGGAAAAGATTGGACCTGCTCTTTTCAAGGCTATTGAGCAGTCTAGAATTGCCATTGTTGTTTTGTCTGAAAATTATGCTGACTCAACTTACTGTCTTGAAGAACTTGTCGTGATCCTTGACTGCATAATGAAAAAGGGTCGACTGGTTTGGCCAGTGTTTTACGGGGTTACTCCATCTTATGTGCGGTTTCAGAAGGGTTCTTATGGGAAAGCATTGGCCAAGCATGGAGAAAGATTCAAGAATGACCAGGAGAAGCTCCAAAAATGGAAGCTAGCTCTTCAAGAAGCTGCTGATTTGTTTGGTTCGCATTTCAAACTCAAACAAGGGTACTCATCTGTCTTTGATTCTTACAATGTTGATTCTGTTGTTTTTTTCTTTCTTTTAGTTTTCTGATATATTTCAATATATTCGAGTAACAAAAATTCAGGAAAAGAAGTTCATAAGTCATAATATACTCCTTCACAAAGATATACCGAGATTTGAATTTGTAAATGAAACTGGGCATGGATTTGATGCATTTGGGTAATTTTATATGTATTTTGTATTTGGGTAGGTATGAGCATGAACTTATTCGGACAATTGTTGAAGAGGTTTCCAAAAAGATAAATCGTAGCCCTTTACACGTGGCTAATTATCCAATTGGATTGGAGTCTAGAGTGCAAGACGTGAAGTCCCTTTTGGATGTTGGATCTAATCGGGGAGTAAGCATGGTTGGGATTTATGGAATCGGGGGAATAGGTAAGACTGCAATTGCATGTGCAGTGTACAATGCCATTGCCGATCAATTTGAAGTTCAGTGTTTCCTTGGCGATATTAGACAAAAATCATTGAAGTATGATTTAGTACAACTTCAGGAGACAGTACTTTCTGAAATGGTTGGGGAGAAAAGTATTAAGTTGGGGAGTATTAATAGGGGAATGGCAGTTATGAAAAGCAAGCTTCAAAGAAAGAAAGTTCTTCTGATTCTTGATGATGTTGATAAATTGGAGCAATTAAAGGCACTTGCTGGTGATCCTTCCTGGTTTGGTGATGGCAGCAAAATCATTGTCACGACAAGGAACAGACATTTTTTACGTGTACATGGTTTTGAAAGAACATACGAAGCAAAAGCATTAGATGATAAAGAGGCTCTTGAGTTGTTTAGTTGGCATGCTTTTAAAAGCAATGAAGTTGGTCCAGGTTACTTGGATATCTCTAAGCGTGCAGTATTTTATTCCAATGGCCTTCCATTGGCTTTGGAAATAATAGGTTCTAACTTGAATGGTATAACAATGTCTGAATGGGAAGCAGCATTAGATACCATTGAAAGGATTCCAGATGAAGATATTCAGGAAAAACTAAAAGTAAGCTATGATGGTTTGAAAGGAGATGAGAAGGAAGTTTTCCTTGACATGGCTTGTTTCTTTAGAGGCTACCATTTGAAAGATGTCATAAGTTTATTGCTACAAGGTCGTGGTTTCTCGCCAGAGTATGCTATTCGGATGCTGGTAGATAAATCTCTCATAAAGATCGATCAATATGGTTTTGTGCTAATGCATAACTTGGTAGAGGACATGGGCAGAGAAATTGTCAGGCAAGAATCACCATCAGAGCCTGGAAAACGGAGTAGATTATGGCTTTATGAGGATATTGTTGATGTTTTAGAAAATGACAAGGTACGTGTACTGTTATGTTTTTCTGTTGCTTATTTGAAAATATAGAATCTTGGAATGAGTGGAACTATAACATATAGACTGTAGTCTACGTATTTTATTGAGCAACATTGCAGGTTTTTATACAGCAAATAACTGAAAGAAAGATGATAGCATAATAACTACCAAACTGGTTCCTAAACAACAGCAGATAAAACAATTTTATCCTGTCAGTCAATATGACTTTTATTTTCCTAAAGAATAGCATAAAATCTGATTTTCAGGTTGTTAATTTCCAATAGTCATTCAATCAACATTTTCTTTTTGCACTTAGACAAAACTGTTTTGACAAGTATACCATAGGGTCATGATTCTTAACTTCTTTTTTGAAGATGTATTCCTAAAATTGGTTAATAATTGGACAATTTGTTTTACGACTTGGAAACTTGTCTAAATTTGTACATGATATTCTCGACAACTAATAACTTGTTAATATTCTTTTGACCGAAAAGGGAACAGATTCAATTGAAATAATCATGCTACACTTGCCAAAGAATAGGGAAGTTCTATGGAGTGGAAGTGAGCTCAAGAAGATGACAAACTTGAAAATGCTTACTATTGAAAATGCTGACTTTTCTAGAGGCCCTGAACATCTCCCAAGTAGTTTGAGAGTACTAAAGTGGCGGGGATATCCTACACAGTCTCTGCCACCTGAATATGATCCAAGGAAACTTGTTATGTTAGACTTGTCTATGAGTCGCAATATATTGGGCAAACAACTCCACCTCATGGTATGCACAATGGATATCTTTCTTGAAATATTTTGTTTGTTTTATATATTTATATTCATAAACTGCATTTTGGAAATTTCCAAAACTAATTATTTTTAGTTTGGCTTACCAGAAGTTCGAGTCTTTGAGTGAAATGATTTTAAGAGGTTGCAGATTCATAAAACAGGCACCTGACATGTCTGGAGCCAAAAATTTAAGAAAGCTGTGTCTTGATAACTGCAAGAATTTGGTAGAGGTTCATAATTCCATTGGAGTTCTTGACAAACTAACATGGTTCACTGCTATTGGATGCACCAGTCTAAGGACTCTTCCCCAAAGCTTCAAGTTAACATCACTTGAATATCTGTCTCTCAGAAAATGCTCAAGCCTCCAGCGTTTGCCAAACATATTAGAAGAAATGAAACATATGAAAAATCTTGACCTTTGTGGAACTGCTATTGAACAATTGCCATATTCGTTTAGGAAACTCACTGGGCTTAAATATTTAGTACTAGACAAGTGCAAGAGGCTTAATCAGATCCCAATAAATATTTTGATGTTACCAAAACTTGAGAGATTGACAGCTGTAAAATGTGGACGATATGTAAACTTGATCCTTGGTAAAAGTGAGGGACAAGTAAGATTGGCTTCATCTGAGTCTTTGAGAGATTTTAGATTAAACTACAATGATTTGACACCCACCAGCTTCCCCAATGTAGAGTTCTTAGACCTAACTGGCTGTGCTTTCAAAGTCCTTCCTGAATGCATCAGCCAATGTCGATTTCTAAGGAATCTAGTTTTGGACAACTGCAAGGAGCTTCAAGAAATCAGAGGGGTTCCTCCGAAGATAAAATATCTGTCGGCAATAAACTGCACATTATTGTCTCATGAGTCTCAAAACATGTTGTTGAATCAGGTAAGGTTTCTTACTCTCTTTATAATCTCACAAGCGCAGTTGTCAAATGCATGTTGTGAACTGTTAAAACTCATGATGCTTTTTCTACATATTGTGGCCAACAGAGATTACATGAGGGTGGAGGAACAGATTTTTCCCTTCCAGGAACAAGGTTACCAGAATGGTTCGATCATTGTACTAGGGGGCCATCCCTGTCTTTCTGGTTTCGTAACAAATTTCCTAGGATGACTCTAGGTGTTGTTGGAGTTTTAGACAAGCAAGGCAGTTTTCCCATGTCAAGATTTCACCTGCTCATCAATGGCATTCAAAAGCTGCATTGCCATTTCACTGTGCAATCAAAATTAATCACATATCATATATTCTTGTCCGATGTGCTGCTCAAGTCCTACGATGGTGGATTGGAAAGTGTGTATGGGGAGGATGGGTGGAACCATGTTGAGGTTTCATGCGTAGGACCAAGAGTCTTTCCACATTCATGCAGAACCAAGAAAGGAATCATTAAATGGATGGGGGTTCATGTTCACAAGCAAAAAACAAACATGCACGATATCCGATTCATAAATCCTTGGTCTCCAAAAAGAACACACAGTGAAGTTTCCAAGCCTGATCTGCAAGAAAGTTTTCAGTCATTGCCCAAAAGAATCCGTGTATCACATCGCAAGGAAATTTGTGAGGCACCACAGTCGAAGCAGCATGAAGCTAACAGTGGTTATCATGGTGTATCACAGAGGCTATGGTTGGCAATTTGTAGCATTGCGGCTCCTCTAAATGTTAAAGTACTGATGTGGAATATTTGCCAAGATAATTTGCCAACTTTTGAATATCTTTTCAGGAGAAAGCTTGTACTGAGTCCACTCTGCCCCATCTGTGGAAAGGAGCCTGAAACTGTTGAACATGTGTTCCTGTTTTGTCCATGGACACGACCCCTTTGGTTTGGAAGTGATTTCCAGTGGTGCGTTGATGCTAAAGAAGTTCAAAGCTTTCAACTTTGGCTCTGGCACAAACTGATGGAGATTCAAAGGGTATATCCAGAAAATGCCAACCAAATATCTGCTCAAGTAGGAAGCATTTGTTGGTCTATCTGGAAAGGAAGGAATGAATTTGTTCTTGAAGGCAAACCTGTCAATCCTTTGATTTTAAGGTAGGGCCTCTGTGTAAATGATGAGAATAATTTTCACATTTTAAAGGAGATCTGCATGTATTATGTATCTCTACCATCCTGTGTAAATGATGAGAATAATTTTCACACATGCCACGAAAAATCATGATCATAACAAGGGACTGCCCTGTTTCCATTAATGCTCACATTGCTCTCACCACTCTAGCGCAAACGTACACTCTGGCCAACGTTTCCCTCGCCCTGCATTGTGGCTATACTAGTTTCACTTTCCTTTCACTCTCTCACTAGTACCATCTGCAGTACTTGTTTTAAGGTATCAAGAAAGATTTCTGAAAAAGGTGAACTATATTCTCATGTTTGATGTGTTATAGAAATATTTCCAAGAGGAGAAGAAAAACATAATATAGACATGTATAAAATTGACCTAACAAACAAAACAAGATTTTGACATATACTTCACCATGTGTTTGATGTAGATAACTATAAGAAACCTAGTCATTGGCAAATAACTAACTATAGGAGGATTTTGACATTACTTTTAACATCTTCATATTATCGATCTTTGAACAAAATTTTGCTAAGCATATATCAAGCGAACCTTTATACATTTTCTTTTGAGATATAAGAAAATCCATAGTTGATACCAACAGCTTCCATTTGCTTACCTACACAATTACGTTAAAGGATAAGTGATATTCCAACAATGAATTTAACCAATACAAAAACCAGAAAGACACTCAATTATTCTCTATGCATTAAACTTAGCTTTGACCTTTCTTTGTTCGATTAAAAAAAGTAGCGGAGCATACATGAAGAACCGTTTCCATCGTTCTGAAGTGGCTCAGTAGGGCTACAAGCATGACTACGTACTATGCACATATTAAACTTTGAAACACGCTCATTACAGCATAGCAAAGTGGAAATAGGACACTATTTCACTATTTAGAAACACTAAAAACTGAGATCATGATGGGCCTGAGTACGTTTCAGAATCTGAACTTGAATCTAAACTTGAATCTGAACTTGTATCTGAGGTCTCATCGCTATCTTCTTCATCCGAACCTTTTGTCAGTGTGGGCAACCAATATTCTAAATTATCTGCAAGATTCACGTTGAGATCACACAGCTTCCTTTTCCCTGAATTGTTGCAATTGTTCTCCCTCCGTTTGTTTGATATTTCAGCATTCAGAGACCACCTATCACCGTATTATAGATTATGTACAATGAGAAAGAAAATGCTGATCTTACAACCTTGTAGTGTATGGTAGAAAGATAATTTTTGCTTAACAGATCTTGAAAAATTATCATTTAATATATATATAGTCTTTGACTTAAAAACTCACACACCATTACCCCAATTAAAATAGTCTTAAATTATCAATTCTTGTATCATAAAATAATTTTAGTTAATTTTAATAGTATGTAAGAGAGTTTTGATGTTTACGTTAAACAAGATAGAATTGAAATCCGTATTGAAATTAAAATTTAAAAAATAGAAAAGTAAAGAAGAAAAGGTACCCAGTGTGTTGGTGAGGGTGAAGTTTGTTGACGGAGGAGAGGGAGGAGTGTGGGTTCACGGGGGAGCGGCTAGAACAGTGAGATTGCGATGTTATCCGAGTGCGCTTAACGAAACGAAGCAACGTCTCGTCGTTTTCAAGGATACATGAACATTCTCTGTTGCTCAAATCGAACAAGTCAAGCTCCGGCCACAAGAAGGCACTGATTAATTTGTCACCTGTTCTAGGAAAGAAATCAGCAATGATAGCACCTCCACACATTCTTAATGCAGAACAATTATGCTGCAACCAATTGGTCAGAAATGTTATCGTATTATATGAAGATGTGAATTCGATTCTTCTGCTGATAAATAATGAGGGTGAGGTCGATGTCGCAATCAAAGAAACTTATCTCTGTGGGCATGGACTGTGTAAACTCTGTGTGCCGGTACATGGAAATATCACTCCATTGCATTTTGAAATCACACTACGTAGAAAAAACGATACAAAAGCATATTGTGGGTCAACTTTGACAAATCTGATTAATTTATTGTAGTTATGAAGGTGTTAGGTGAGGGATGAGTGTTCTCTTAAAAAATATACTTAACAATAATATTGGTCTAAACAAAAATGATTTTTTGAAAAAAACTTCGGTGATAAAATTGACAAAATTAATAAATAGGATAACTTTTTAGTTTTTTATAAAAGTTACAAAAATAAAGTACTAAATCGAAAAATTTTATTAATTTATTTTTGTAACTTTTATTAATTCATTTTTTTAGCAGAAAGAGGATAATGAATAATACTGATTGTTTTAGCTAGGTTCCTAATCTCCGAAAAATTGTTAACTGTTTATAAGACTAAATTTAGGGTGAACTACCACTTAATTTATTTTGAAAAGTACATTAGGAGAAAATAAATAAATAGTAGATAAGTGTACCAAAAGAGATTAACCTTAGGAAGACATATATGAAAAGTGCATCTATCATATCGGAGCACACTAATCACCGATCATCTAATAAGATATGATAATAAGGTATGATAAAAATATTTATAACTACTAATATTTATAGGTAAAATTCATTATTAATACTAAATATATGTTTGCAATTGTGGATAATAAATACAAGTATTTTAATGATTTATCGGTTTACTTAATTATACAAGTTCAAGTTAATTGTCAATAATGGTTAATATTCAAATATTTTTTTAAAATTAAGTTATCAATGGGGAGTTGCTTAAATCTTAATTTTATATATATTTTTGGTCGACCTTAAACAAGTAGACGGGGTCGACCATCAATCAACTGAACCAATTTTTGGTCGAATTGACTCTGTTGATCTTTGATTGGGTTGACTTGGTCGATCCTTGGTCAAGTCGACTTGAACGATCTTTGGCTGGAACTACATAGTTGAATTTTGACTAGGAATGAATTAGTCGACCTTCAGTTACGTTCGGTTGGGGATGCCTCGGGTTGATCATCGACATGGGATGATTCGAGTCAAACTTTGATTGTGGATAACTTAGGCTGATCTTCAATCATGGTCAACTTGGCCGACCTTCGACCTTGACTAAGTTGGCTGAATTCGACTAATGTCAACCTTCGACTGGGCTAACGCAAGCTTACCTTCTATCCTACATAACTAGCAACTTGCGTCGTCCAACCACATGTTAGCCCCAATTTGGCCTACATTACTTAAAATCCTAAAATCTAGCCGCTCTAGTACAATATATCGTGTGTGTTTCTACTAAGTAACTTGCTCATTTGCTTTCTTCTACGGTCCATCCAAAAGTAGCTCACTCGTTTGTATCCAATCTATATCCAAAAGTAGCTTCATCATTCACATTTCTTCTTTTGTTTCGGTTCACTTCAAAGTCATCACTAGTGTAGTAAAGGGTTTTGGTCACGGTTATTTTGGTTATTTGGCATCGGTTCTACACCCAAGGTATATGAAAGAGAGGTAAAAAAGAATAGTATTTCTACCTAGGTTCCCAACCAAGACAGAAAGGTCCACATTCTGCTTCGGTTGTGAGTAGAATTGAGGCAAAATACCATTTAAAATTTAAAAAATAAAAACTAAAGGACTTATTGGCTTGATTGTTAGGAGAATCGAGGCAAAATAGTAAAAAAATAAAAAAATATTAAACCTGAATTGGACATTATGCCTCTTTTTAACCATAATTGAGGCATAAAAGTGATAAAAATTAAAAAATATATATATTAAATTTGAAATGATATTAGGTCTCAGTAAATTCCCCTTTTATGATTCAGTCTTAGTATGAACCGAGGCAGAAAGTGGTCATGTTTTTTAAATACAATTCTTATTTCTAATATATCCTACACATTAAACTTGTAAACAGAATACCAGAAACCAATAAGAAATAAAACATTATACTGCTTAAACCAAAAAAAGACAAAATACTTAATGTGTTATTCATTACAAGATCATATCCTTACAATAAATAAATGTTGTACATACTATTGTACATTTGTAAAATGTACTTTGCACAAGCTAACCTTAAATATTTAATGGACTTATGAGAAATTGGTGTAGTAGTGTCAAATTTCTACACACAAGACAATAATTTTTCTTGATATTCAGGTTACACGAAATGAAAGTGAATATCAATCACAATCAAATAGGTATCCAAAGATCAATAGAAAATTCAATTGACAAATATTCATGAGATTTAAGACATGTGTATTAAAATATATATGCACTACACTATGTAAAATTGATTAATCTTCTTAAATTGTCCAACTGGACAATTCAAGATTCAATACTTATAAATTATTATTGTCTCCTCTTATATAAATTTAAAAAATATGTATATAATTCAAATATCTTGGAGACAGTAAATAATTTTTATATTGAATCTTAAATGGGAAACTAAGGCTAACTCAATGCAACAATAATTTCAAATGAAACAAAATAAATCAATATATTTAATCAGTAATATAAACTTTTCCATAAATCAATATAATTATTCATTTATCAAACATACAAAAAATAATTATAGACTCATTCAAAATAAATTTTGAAGATGAAAATAGGAACCTGAGAGCGTGAAACACAAACAACAACAGAGAATGGAATCCTAAGCACTTTGAAAAGATGCACAATCTCAACCAATGCAATAATACTTGAATATTAATGCAATAGTACCTATATCATTGGCAACAAAAATACCCAAATTTTACCAACAATACGAACAAAGACACAAACTCAATCAAAATCCCAAAAAAAAAAAAATCTTACACTAACTCAAATCTTAACAACAAGGGAACATTAGAAACTCATGCAAAAATAAAAAACTGCAAGAAAAAAAAAACACTAACCAGTGGTGGTTTTTGAAGAATGAGCAATTATGCCTGTGGCAAGCGCGGCGATGGCGCAACTATAGTAGCCTCCATCCCTCTCACCAGCGCCGACGCAACAACGGTGGTTTTTGAAGAATAATAGAAATCATCTCCTCCCAAGCACAAGTCTAGTGGCAGCAACGACCTCCTCCCACAACAACAACCTCCCCCCTCCCAAAAAAGCAACAACGGCGACAACAATTGATGCATGATGTAGCAACGACAACAGCTGTGGACGCATGATGCAGCAGCGACAACAATAGTGGACATGATGTTGAAGTGACAAATGTGATGCAGAAGACGTGAAGACCAGAGTTGGCTCAAGGGAGAAGAAGATGCGAAGAAGATCTGTCAAATTTCCCCCAATTTTTATCCCTAGAATGAACATTCTACTTCTAATCAATTGAAAATCGGGGCATAAACCCATATTCTACTTCGATTTAATGAACAACCAGGACATAAAACCTCATTCTGCCTCGATTTAATGAACAACCAGGGCTTGAAACCTCATTCTGCCTCAGTTTAATTAAACATCGAGGCATAACACACGTTTTATCTTGGGTATATACCCAACAAAGGCCATATAGTACTAAAAAAATAATTAAAGAAGTTTTAATATTTTGAATTAAATCAACTTACCTACCTCGGGTACATACCTTTTTGCTTTGGTCCTTTTGTGAACCGAAGCAGAATCTTCATCGTTCAAATTGGAAAATTCAAAGTAGCGGGAATTTTGAAACTTTTGACAGGCATTAGGCTTCAGGTTCTCTAGAATTGAGGCCTAAAACCTTTTCTGCATTGGTTATTAGAACAACCGAAGTACAAAAGTTTGCTTAAATTTCAGAAATACCATTGCGTTTTGATATGCCTCATTTTTTCAAAAACTGAGGCCTAATGGCTGATAATGTTAATTTTTACCATTATCCAAGCTACATTTTATTAACAAAATCATCTTTTCCAAAACTTTTAACCTACTTAATCCTCAATTTTACCTTACTTTTGTAAATAAATACATTTTGGATTACATTGATCTAAATATACCATTAATCCCCATTTTTGTGTTTATTTATAGATTGGAAGCTTTGTTCCAAAAATAAAAACAAATGAGTGACCTAGAATAGCAAGGAGAAGAGCAAAAATGTGAACAGGAAGTGCTTGGCGACACCAAGCCAGCGCCAGGCGCAAGAGGCCGTCACCGCTAGGTGCCATCCAAGCGCCACAGTCGCTCACCGCCTGACAGAACCTGAACACCGCCGGGCGGCAGAGGCAGAGTTTATGCACTGTTTGATAGCTAGCGTCTAGCGGTTTCTGTTTCTATATATATGGGTCCGCGCAGCATTTCCACGATATCGTTATGATCAATTAATGGGACTTGGCCGGAAAGTGTTCTTGCCTCTATCATTAGCTCGGGTAGTCGCCGTTTCTGGTGTTTCAGTCACCTTTCCATGGCTCCCTTAATTATGTGCTAGGAATTGACCTCTTGCTCGAGTAATGGGAATACGCTAGTTTTCGCTGATGTGTCAAGTTGGCCCTTTTTCTTCTGTTTTCGCGAGGGGAAACTCATCTTAGACAGTTTGGAGCTCGAGCAACACGTTTTGGAGCGCTTGGAGGTTTGCTAGGGCTAGTGGGAACTACCCCTTCTTCCTCTTTGTATCTCTTCCCTCTTCCACTTCCATTTTGTAAGCTTGGGCTCTCTATTACAATGGAGAGCTAAACCCATTTTTGTTGGGGTTAGGTATAGCCACTGAACTTTCATGTAATTTTGGATGATTTGAATATATATATATATATATATATATATATATATATATATATATATATATATGCTTCTTCCATTCATTGCTAGTATCCTTGTTTATGTACTTAAAACTTGCTTTGTTTTAACCATTCATTGCATGATATTTGGGTCATTAGCTATTGGAAAATATTTCTTGAAACCTAGAATTGGAACAAGATACCTAATGGAACTTGTATCTAGGAATGGAACTTGACACATTAGCTGTCTTAAACCCTAATTTGTAAAGCAGGTTTGTAAAGCTGGCTTAAAATCCTAATGATGATGGTAAAGGTCGTGAAAGACGCACTTTGGAAGATTATGCAACGTTCACTGGCCATATTAGCTTCAACAGTATTGCTAGGCCAACCGTCAATGCCACCAACATGGAGATGAAGCCAAATCTTATTCATCTGGTGTAGAGTAATTAGTTGAACGACCTGTCTCATGAGAATCCTTACACTCATCTAACCACATTCTTAGAGATATGCAATACTGTGAAGATCCATCAAGTTCCTGATGAAGCCATATGCCTGAGTCTCTTTCCGTTCTCACTAGCAGGACCCGCGAAAGCCTGGCTGAATTCCTTTCTTGAAAATAGCCTCACTAACTGGGATGATGTGGTTGCAAAGTTCTTGAGCAAATATTTTCTCCAATCCAAGGTTAATAAGGGAAAACAGGAAATCTTGGCATTTCAACAAGATATGAACGAGTCCTTAGGCCAAACTTGGGATAGATTCAAAGGACTGCTGAGAAAAACTTCCATTCATGGGTTTGATCAACCTACACAGCTTACTCTTTTCTTAGCAGGCCTTAAATCCCAGTCAAAGCTGATGTTGGATGTCTTTGTCGGTGGGAGTATCAAGTGGAAGACGCCAGAGGAAACGTATGAGTTAATAGCGAATATGGCAGCCAATGATAATGAAGCTTATACTGAGAGAGCCCATTCTCAAAAGAAGGGTATTCTAGAGCTTCAATCTCAAGATGCTATATTAGCTCAAAACAAGATTATGACTCAGTAGCTGGAGACCCTCATGAAGAAATTGTCACAACTTCCTCAAGAGCTTTAAGATGCCTCTATAGCTCAACTCCAACAAGTGCAAAGTTGTGAGTTATGTGGAGGAAACCATACCAATGGTCAATGTGCTATACAAAACACATCTCAAAAGGAAGTTAGTTATATGGGCAATCAAGATCGACCAGGGAACTATAATCAAGGATGGAGACCTCACCAAAACATGGGCCAAGCAGAACCTTCCAATAGGCCCCCACATCAACAAACTTACCAACATCCCTCTTTGTCTGATAGAACATCCAAGCTTGAAGACATGATGCAACAATTCATGCAAATGTCAATTCAGAATCAGAAGAACACCGATGCTTCAATTAAAAACTTGGAAGTGCAAGTGGGGCAATTGGCCAAGCAAGTGGCGAATCAACAAAGCAGTTCATTTTCCGCCAATACCGAAGCCAACCCCAATGAGCAATGCAAAGCGGTGGTCACAAGGAGTGGTAAGGAAGTGGGGTTGAATGCTAAAGGAAGTGATGAAGCCAAAGCCAAAGCCAAAGCCAAGCCAGTGATAGAGGAAAAGACAAAGATGAGGAAGAGATAGATGAAGAAATTGTTGTAGAAGAGGAAGAGAATAAAAGTGAAAATAGAGAAAATAAGAAAAAGAAAGATGTACCAATAAAACCACCACTATTGAAAACTCTCCCATATCCTCTCAAGCCTTCAAAGAAAAGACAAAGAAAGGCAATTTGCAAGGTTTCTAGACATTTTCAAAAGGCTGTAAATCAATATTCCCTTCTCAGAAGCCTTGGAGCAAATGCCGACCTATGCAAAGTTTATGAAGGAAATCCTCACGAAGAAGAGAAGATTTATTGAAGAGGAAACCATAGAGCTAGAGGCTAGATGTAGTGCTATCATTCAGAAGATGTTGCCTCCAAAATTTAAGGATCTTGGCAGTTTTACAGTTCTAGTCACAATTGGGAGCCTAGCTATAGGGAAGGCCTTACTTGATTTGGGGGCTAGCATAAACTTGATGTCTCTCTCTATGCTCAAGAAGATTGGGGAGTTAGAGATCAAACCCACCCGAATGACATTGGAACTGGTGGATAGGTCAATCAAATACCCTCACGGAGTAATGGAGGGCGTGCTTGTTAAAGTAGACAAATTCCTATCCTAGTGGACTTTGTTATAATGGAGATGGAGGAGGATGTTGAAGTTCCTCTCATATTGGGGAGGCCATTTATGAAGACTGCAAGAGTGTTAATTGATGTTGATGATGGCAAACTCACTATGAGAGTTCAAGATGAAGAAATGCACTTCAATGTCTTTGAAGCCATGTCTCACCCAAAGGATGTTGGAGGATGCTTCAGAGTTGATATGCTTGATGAAGTGTTCATGAGCTCCAAGAAAGATCTACACGCCTCATCGCCTCTAGAGAAAGCTCTAATTGATGCATTTGAGACTCTCAATGATGAGGAGGAGAAAGAGATAGATGAGTGTTTGGCCAATCTTGATGCTTTGAACGAAATCCCTCCTCATGAGGCAAAGATTGAAGATTTGAAGGGTGAAAATGAAGTCACAAAGCCAAAAGTGGAGTTGAAGATGTTGGCCCCACATTTGAAGTATGTCTTTCTTGAAGAGGGTAGCAACAAACCTGTGATCATCAGTATCTCCTTATCACCCTCAGAAGAAGAAAAGTTGATTGAGGTGTTAAAAGTCAACTCAAGAGCCATTGGTTGGTTTATATCTGATATGAAGGGAATCAGTCCCTCCTACTGCATGCATATAATCTTCATGGAGGAGGATTTCAAGCCAGTGGCACAACCTCATAGAAGGTTGAATTTTGTGATGAAGGAGGAGGTGAGAAAGGAGGTATTGAAACTCCTTGATGTTGGAATTATCTACCCAATTTCGGATAGTGCATGGGTGAGTCCAGTGCAAGTGGTTCCCAATAAAGGCGACATGACGGTGGTTCGTAATGACAAGAATGAGTTGATACCCACACGAATCGTGATCGGCTGAAGGATGTGCATAGACTACAGGAAGCTAAACAAGGCCACAAGGAATGATCACTTCCCTCTTCCTTTCATGGATCAAATGTTAGAGAGATTGGCGGGTCAAGCTTTCTATTGCTTTTTGGATGGCTATTCTGGTTATAACCAGATTGTGGTGGACCCTAAAGACCAAGAGAAGACAACCTTCATTTGCCCTTTTGGTATCTATGCCTACAAAAAGATGTCATTTGGGCTTTGCAATGCATCAACCACGTTTCAATTATGCATGTTGGCTATTTTTTCCGACCTTGTGGAGAAGTGCATAGAGGTCTTCATGGATGACTTCTCGGTGTTTGGAAGCTCATTTGATCTCTGTTTAGCAAATCTGGAAGTTGTGCTCAAGAGATGTGTTGAAACCAATCTCATTCTCAATTGGGAGAAATGTCAATTCATGGTGACTGAAGGGATTATCTTAGGCCACAAAATATCTTCCAAGGGCATTGAAGTGGACAAAGCAAAGGTGGATGTCATTGAGAAACTCCCACCACCAACAAATATGAAGGGAATCCGAAGCTTTCTTGGACATACGGGTTTCTATCGACGCTTCATCAAGGATTTCTCCAGGATAGCCAAGTCATTGAGCAACTTGCTCAATAAGGATACTTCCTTTAATTTTGATGCTGAATGTTTAAATGCTTTCAATCTTTTGAAAACCAACCTAGTCTCCACACCCATAATCGCTGCACCTAATTGGGAACTTGATTTTGAACTTATGTGTGATGCAAGTGATTATGCGGTTGGGGCCATTTTAGGGCAAAGAAAGAATAAGATTTTTCATTCCATACACTATGCTAGTAAAGTCCTTAATGAACACCAAGTGAATTATGCAACTTTTGAAAAGGAGTTACTAGCAATAGTGTATGCCTTAGAAAAGTTTTGTTCTTATCTTATCGGTTCTAAAGTTGTAGTTTACACTGACCATGCTGGAATCAAATACTTGCTCATTAAACCTGATTCTAAACCTACACTCATTAGGTGGATTTTGTTGTTGCAGGAATTTAATCTTGAGATTAAAGACAATAAGAGTTGTGAAAATCAAGTGGCAGACCATCTGTCAAGACTGGTGAATGAAGAAGTGATCACACTGGAGAAGGAAGTGTTAGAAACATTCCCTGATGAAAATTTGCTCCTAGTATGTAATAGACTGTGGTTTGTAGAAATGACAAACTTTAAGGTTGCTCAAGTTGTTCCTGAGGATATGAGTTGGCATCAGTAGCAGAAGCTGTTCAGGGAAGCAAAATACTATGTGTGGGATGATCCTCACCTTTTCAAGATTGAGGCAGACAATCTGTTGAGGAGATGTGTGTCAGAAGAGGAGGCAAGAAGTATCTTGTGGCACTGCCATAATTCACCCTATGGAGGACACTACAGTGGAGAAAGAACAACTGTAAAGGTTCTACAATCTGGGTTCTATTGGCCGAGCATTTTCAAGGATTCTCATGCATATATGTGAAACACTGTGACAAGTGCCAAAGAACAGGGAGTATCTCCAGAAGGAATGAAATGCCTTTGCAAAACATACTGGTGGTTGAAGTGTTCGAATGTTGGGGTATTGACTTCATTTGCCCCTTGCCTTCCTTATTTTCTAAGAAGTATATCTTGTTGGTTGTGGACTATGTCAGCAAATGGGTGGAAGTTGTTGCCACGCCCACAAATGATGCTAAGACAGTCATCAAGTTTCGTTAGAAGAACATATTCTCTAGATTCGGTGTCCCAAGAGTCTTGATAAGTGATGGAGGTTCTCACTTCTGCAACGCTCAGTTGAAAAAAGTCTTGGAGCATTACAATGTCAGACACAAAGTTGTCTCTCCCTACCATCCTCAATCAAATGGACAAGCAGAGGTGTCAAATAGAGAAATTAAGAGGATCATTGAGAAGACAACTTCTTTCTGAAGAAAGGATTGGTCTATCAAGTTAGACGATGCTCTGTGGGCCTACTGGACTGCATTCAAGACTCTAGTTGGGTTGACTCCATTCCAATTAGTATATGGGAAGGCTTCTCATCTTCCAATGGAGTTGGAGCGCAAGGCCTATTAGGCCATGAAGTTCTCAAATTTTGATCCATCCTTGTCAAGGGAGAAGAGAAAGTTACAACTTCATGAGTTGGGGGAGATGCGACTCAATGCCTATGAGTCCTCCAAGAGCTACAAAGGGAAAGTGAAGGCCTATCATGATAAGAAGTTGGTGAAAAGAGATTTCAAACCTGGTCAACAAGTGCTTTTGTTTAACTCAAGATTTAAATTATTTCCAGGGAAGTTGAAATCCAAGTAATCAGGCCCATTTACCATCAAAGAGGTCAAAGCTTATAGGGCAATTGAAATTGAAGACCCATCCTTACAAAGGAGTTGGGTAGTGAATAGCCAAAGGCTCAAGCCTTATTTGGGTGGTGAAGTTTTGAGGATGACCACTGTCAGGCACCTCAGTGAAGCCTAGCACCTTACCCGTCAGGCTCGTGACATTAAAAAAGCGCTTCCTAAGAGGCAACCCAGCGCTCTAAACTCATTTTGTTTCTACTCTTCATTTTTTTAATATAGCTTTGTGTTTTTATGCATGTGTGAAGTGTGTTAGTGTAGATTGTTGTGTTTGTTGAGATGTTGAACTTTGTGTTAAATTTGCATCTGTGAACCTGTGGTAGCATAACTTTGAGTGTTGTTAAGCATGTTTAGTTTTAGGATGGTGTTAGCATGTGCTAGTTGTAGTATTTTGAATTGAGTTCAGCCTTTGTGCATCATAGAATGTGGTAGTGTAAAATTGGTTGTTTGTGAGAATAGTAATAGCATAACTTGTGTAGTGAATCCATGTCTTAAGTTAAGTTGTGCATGTGATATGTGAGTTGAATGTTTTGCTTGAGTGTGAATGCTTGGTTTGAAGTTGAAAAAGCTTGAAAAAGATGTTTGCAAGAGTGAAAGGTTGGTGGGAGCATATTAGAGTCAAAACCAACCCAACCATAACCTAAAACCACAAAATTTCCACCACTGCAGCTTAATCGCCTGGCGGCGTCCTCACTCCCGCCTGGCGCCAACAGTGAATTCAGCCCTTGGGAGCAATCCACAGTCCAGCCGCTTGGCGGCTCCTTCGCACCCGCTTGGCACCACACCAGAAAAACTGTCCCAGTCTCACTTTGTTGATACGTCGCATGGCGGCTCGTGACCTAACGCTAGGTGGCAATGCTATGCAACACTAATTGGGCCATTTTAAATCTATTTTTTGCTGGTCCACTCTTTCCATCTCCTCAACCCCTACCCTAATTTTTCCCCAAATCAGAACCCTTTCTCACTCTCTAATTCCCAATTCCTTCCCCAATCTCAAATCCCTGACTTCAATTCCCAATCCTCTCCTAAACTCACAAACCCTAACCCTCAATTTCTTCCCATCTCGTGCTCTTCTCACTCTCACTCACAACAACCCCATTTTCGCCAGGCGTAGCTGCTCCCACCATGCAACCTTGCTCTCGCCATGCGTCACTCTTCACTAACCCACACCTCTTACATTCCACTCAAGTAATGTTGTCTTGTTCATTTCATTTTAGTACCTTCATGCTTTGGATTTGGTAGAACTACAATGTTAACACCTCTTTGTTATTATTGCTTAATACCTCTATCTTTGGGTTGTTGTGTTTTGTATGACTTTCGCTATGTTTCTGTGCTGCCATTGGATGTTTTCTCTGTTGTTTTGTGCCTCCACTTTTTCCAGAAAATTTCGCTGCCTTGTTGTTCCGCTTGGCAGTGGCCATTTTGGCCTGTTTTTCCGCTAGGAGGTGGCACCTCGCAACTGGTTCCAGACAGTTGGTGCTTGGCGGCACTTTTGAAGGGGCCAAGCGGTGGCCCCTGTTTTTGCTTCTTTTTCTCAATGTCATCTGGTTGCTTTTTGGGTTGGCAGGCCTTAGTGCTGCAATGGTTTTTTGCACCTGAATGACTTTATATTTTGTTGTTATAGCTTAGTCTTTATATGCAATTAACTATTTTTGATTGAATCTTTCATTCCAAAGCTAACTTTAAATTGCCTCTTTGCCTCTTTGATGGCATCCTCCTCCAACCCCCAAGAGGATCATGACCACCATTGGCAACCATGTAAAAGGGCAAAAATGCAAGGAGAGAATTTACTCTCACTACTTCCTCACTAAAGACAATGAAGACCGCTTCCAAGTGGTCATGCAGAGAAAATTTGTGACAAAGAGGAAAGTCATCTTGAAACTAGGGGAAGTCAATGAATTCCAATTGGAGTTGATCAGACATGGTTGGGAAAGGTTGGGTAGCTACCCTGGCATCTTCAGCGTAACCTTGGTTAAAGAATTCTATGTCATTGCCAAGGTTATCACCTCTGCTGCTCCCACCTTCCTTAGTTATGTGAAGGGGGAAAAGGTGCCCTTTGATGCCGAAACGATCAACGAATTCTTGGGCACCCAGCTGGCTGATGATGTGGAATGCCAATTCTCAGCGTTGGATGATGAAGGAATGGTGCCAAAGAGCTGCTCTGAGCACTCTGCTTACCGGGTGAAGGATTTCATAAAGGCGCGATTCAGCGAGGTTCCCTTCACCCCTTGGCCCGATTCTGATCAGCTTTTATGCACGCTAACATATCTCCATGCTCTCATGTGTCTGATCTCACGGAGGGACACGTCACCATCTTGTACACCATCCTGACAGGTCAAATGATGGATGTGGGGCAGTATACTGCCAATGAGATCCACCAGTGTGCCAAAGCTGCTGGCAAGGCCACTCTTGGCCATCCCTCTCTCATCACCCATCTTTGCAGCCTAGCAGGGTGGACATTTCTGTACCCCGAAGAAAGCAACGCAGGACCTAGACTTTTCCTATTTTCAGAGGTTCTGCTCAGTTGCTCCCAGACCCCAGAGGCGCCACCAACCATAGGCAAAGCCTGGGCCAGAGCCCAAGCCCGATGCAACTCCCACGATTGATATGCGGTGGCAAGCTTTGGAGCCCAAGCTAGATCATCTTCAGCTCCTGAAACCCCAGATGCAAGCCTTATATCGGTTGGGGATGGCCAATGCATATATGCTTAGGGGCATCTCCCTAACGATTCCAAAGCTTAGCACTCCATCAGCTGAGGAGTTTGCAGCCATTGTTGCTTGGCCTGGGGCCCAGGCCACTTCTATTGGGGAGGTGGAGCCTCATCTGCCGGAGATGATGATGAGGAGGAGCTAGATGGAGAGGGCGAGGATGACGCCTAAGCTTGGAGAGAGTGAATCAATTTTGCAGGACTTGTTTTGCTGGTAGTCCTGATTTAATTTATGCTTTTATATTTTATTTTAAATTTCAATTTTAACTTTCTTTTGATAGTGTTGAACTTTGTAGCTTGGTTGATGAACTAATCTTTTGCATTGAATTGGTACTTTTCATGATCATCTTTTGGGCTTGTTATGAAATGATGTTGAATTTGCTTATGAGCATGAGCTTGTGGTTGTTCTCATTTTGATATAGTGATGCTTGATTTTAATTGTGATCAACGATTTTGGAATATGTTGACAATTGTAGAACCCAAAGTACCATGTGAGAGGTTGTGCCCTAGAGTTGATTTGTGTGAATGCTATCATTGTGGACTCATAATTGACTTTGCTTGAGTTCATTTGCTAATCATTTACTTGCATGCTACAGATGATCAAGGCTATCTTTCTTTTTCCTGTTATATAATTGAGCCAATCCTTTTCAAGTTGATTTCTTGTGCAAACCCTTTGAGTCTTCTTTGAGCCTTAAAGACAAAATGTGTCATTCCTTGAACCTTGAGCATAGTGAAGATTTTGACTACCTTACTTTGAGCTTGAGAGAGCAAATGATTGTTAGTTATGAGTATGGTTCAAGTTTGGGGGAATTATTGCTGAAATAAGGGAGCATGAAAAAAATTTGTAAAGTCTTTGGTTCAATTCCAAAAACAAAAAAGAGAAACTACTGCAAAGAATAAAAATTGGTGCAAGCAAGTTGGGAATTGGTTTCATCTGTTCAATGGAGAAGGGAGAAAAATAATTTCATGATTTGATTAGTTGCTCTCTTAGCTCAAGGTACTTTTTTTATCCTAAAAAACCAAATTTCCTTCTTAGCCTAGCCACGATACAAGCCATAAAAGCCCTTGTGATGATAGCATGCTTGTGAAAGTTTTAGCCATTTTGAACAAAAAGCAAAGTTGAATTGTGTGACATTGTGATGGTGGAAAGAATGTTGTTTATATCCATACACCAGTGGGCTTGAGTGAAACACTTGTTCTTCTGAGAAGTGGTTCCCATTGATCAAGGAAACATTTTGCCATGATTGTTGATCCCTTATAAACTCTTGCATGCACTTGTGAAGCTTTTGTTTTGTGAGCATCATAGCTTTAGCTTGCCTTGCTAATGAAACACATGTGCTAAACAATCTTTCAAATAAGAGCAAGCACAATTGACACCTGTTTTGGTTGTTTAACTTTGTTCTCTTGAGTTGCTAGATCATTGCAATTATGTTGTTCATCTAGGCCAAGTTACCTTTTTGTTTAAGGACAAGCAAGGTTTTAAGTTTAGGGGAGTTGATAATGTTAATTTTTACCATTATCCAAGCTACATTTTATTAGCAAAATTATCTCTTCCAAAGCTTTTAACCTACTTAATCCTCAATTTTACCTTACTTTTATAAATAAATACATTTTGGGTTACATTGATCTAAATATACCACTAATCCTCATTTTTGTGTCTATTTATAGATTGGAAGCTTTGTCCAAAAATCCAGACAAATGAGTGACCCGGAATAGCAAGGAGAAGAGCAAAAATGTCAACAGGAAGCGCCTGGCGACACAAAGCCAGCGCCAGGCGCAAGAGGCCGTCACCGCCAGGTGCCAACCAAGCGCAGGTGCCAGCCAAGCGCCACAGTCGCTCATTGCCTGGCGGTGAACGGCTTCCGCCAGGCGCCAATTTTCGTTGATGTGTCAAGTTGGCCCTTTTTCTTCTATTTTTGCAAGGGGGAACTCATCTTGGACAGTTTGGAGCTCGAGCAACGCGTTTTGGAGCGCTTGGAGGTGTGCTAGGGCTAGTGGGAACTACCCATTCTTCCTCTTTGTATCTCTTCCCTCTTCCACTTCCATTTTGTAAGCTTGGGCTCTCCATGACAATGGAGAGCTAAACCCATTTTTGTTAGGGTTAGATTTAGCCATTGAAATGTCATGTAATTTTGGATGATTTGAATATATATATATATATATATATATATATATATATATATATATATATATATATATATATATATGCTTCTTCCATTCATTGCTAGTATTCTTGTTTATGTACTTAAAGCTTGCTTTGTTTTAACCATTCATTGCATGATATTTGGGTCATTAGGTATTGGAAAATATCTCTTGAAACCTAGAATTCGAATAATATACCTAATGGAACTTGACCCATTAGTTGTCTAAAACCCTAATTTTTAAAGCGGGTTTGTTTATTTAGGAATTCAAGGAATTGGCTCTAAATAAGAAAACCTAGGCTCATTCAACTAAGGGATTAGGGTTTGAGTAGACTTGTGGTTGACATTAGTAATTAATGGAGAAGAGTTTTATTGTTTTATATACATGAAAGTGAAATAGGTGAAGTCTAACCCCAACAATATCAATCCATTGCATTTCTAGTCTTTACCATTTTCTAGAGTCTTCAAATATCCAAGTTCACCTTTTACTTGTTTATGAAATATTTAGTTTCTTGCACGCAAAAACCCAAATTATAGATTTATTCTTTAGCTTAAATTATCACTAATTACGCAATTATTTAGTATACATGAGTCTCTTGGAAAATGATATCCTGGTCATACCGGTTACTACTTGCGCGATTTGGTACACTTGCCAAAGTCTTAACAATGGCCCATTTAAAAAGCCAAATATGCACTAGTGCATTTTTTATTTTCAATAGGCTTGTACTTAAAATAATAAATTATAAAATTATGAATATTACTTATTTTAAGAAATGGACCTATATAAATTGTTATTTTTACTAATTTAATTAAATAAATATAAAAGTTATTAAAATTCTTATGTGTCCCACAAAGTCGCAGAGCAAACATTATGTAGGACAAATTAGAGAAATTACCCTGCATTTCTTATGTGGAGCGGGCCAAAATGAGACGGATCGGTTCGTGTTGCCATTCCTAATGATTTATAAAATAAAGTTATCACTCATTTAAAAAGATATTTTATAATAAACTTATTTGCATACAAGTATGGAATACATTTTGTATATTTCATTAGTTGTTCTCCATCTTTTTGTAGAAATCTTTAAAATATTGTTGTGACTTGTGTTTTTCTACCCTTTACATTAATGATGTGTTTGGATGAGGCAATTTAAGAGAGTAATTCATTTATATGAAAAAATTAAAATACTTTCAAGGAAAATGATATGTTTGGATGAGAAAATTAAAAGGAAATTGAAGTTGATGAATTTTAAAAAGGTATTTCACATAACTAAAAAAGTAGAATTTGAAATTTACTCCAAAAAGAAAGGAAATTGATATCCAAGTTGTGGAATTGTTCATTGGTTAGGACAAAAAAAAATCCTACAAGTTCAAAATGTCAAATTGAGTTAGATAGAAGGTTGTCGAGCCAGTTCGGGTAGAAGGTTGAGCCGATCAAAGATCGTTTTGAACCAAAAATCAAAACAAGTCATATTGAATTAAAGGTTGAGTTAGGTTAAGTTAGACTCAAATGTAGAGTTGATTTCACCGTAAAATAGAAATTAAATTGTTTTATCCAACAAAGAAAATTGAAATTTAAAATATTTCAATTACTTTATCCAAACTAACTATTTAAGAAACAAATATAATTCAATTGCAAGTAATTCAATTACTAAGTATTTTAATTTCTTGGAATTATTGAAATCTCTCGTTTAAACACAAGGTAATGTTTTTCAAAATGTGTTTGATTTTTTGCTTACAATATTACACTCAACATTTATGATGAAAGAAATAATTTTCTTCATATCATATATTTATAAACTCAAAGAATATAAATATGTTTGTGTTAAAATTATCTTTAGAAAACTTGAGTCAGCTAGCACTTGCATTTGTAGTTTCTTCCAACTTTATCTTAAGTCTTCTTGTAATTTCCAATACTTCTTAATATGTCTACTATTTATGTATCTCTGCCTAATGTTTTTTGCATTTGACTTCATCTAATTCCACACATCAAAACATATTAATATTTGTTTCATCAAAATTGTAATTTCTTTAATAAAACTCTTATATTTAAACTTACAACACTAACCATGTGAAATTTTCCCCATAACTTGATAGAATGCTAAAAATTATTTCATTATAAGATTTTAATTTTGAATCTAATAAGAAATATAAGTAAATAACTAACAAAATTTGAATATAAAAATTTCAATTTCTCTCAGGTCATTACGTTTTGAAACTTCCAAATTACTTCCAAAATTCTTTCTACAAACATTAGAGTTCACATATCTTGTCCGTTACAAATTAAAAAGGTTCGAAGCCTAACAAAAAATCTACACTACATGCATGAAAACTAAATAGAAATCCAATTCATACACTATAGCTAATCCCTGCTGGTTAGAAATGGCTTCTAATTTATGTAAATTAAACCACGTATAGTCCTCGGTTGCAGAATAACTAGGAGGTGTATCACAAGGACAAAGATGAAGTATCCCAAAGCGCATTTGACTTCCATGCATCGCCAATACTGAATGGAAACCCAATGGATCGCACTGTCTCCGATTGTTGGTCAGCAACACGAGGCACATTCACGTTAGGAATCTTTACCAACACATTGTCATCGTGGTTGCCAAAGCTCCCTTGCATCTCACGTAGTAGTGGTATTTGGTAGCCGTTACTATGCTCATGTAACCCACCAAAGTTTGTGCACATTCCCTCAGAAGTTGAGGTACTCATTAGCAATGAAGAAACATCCATCGAAGATTTAGCACAGTTTGTTGAAGTTTCAACAGGAGATGAGAATATTAAGCCAGTGCTAAGGTCTCCATTTGAAATGGGTAACAGATCTAAGGGCTTGTAAAGCATTAATGGATTAATAATTGGTTTGTTATAAGAAGCTAGAATATCTATAGGACAAGGGGTGCTGCTACTAGTGGTGGTTGAGTGTTGTTGTGTGTCACTGTGATTAAAAGTACAAAACTGGCTGGTTAAGCTAGTTTTCTTTGGCAATGGCATGTTTGGTGAAGAAAATTGGTTGCCATATCTATCAGTGGAAAACATATGATCTGATGTGGTGGTTTCAGGTACGGGTGAGACCCAAGAGTGAGAGAGAGCTCTTTGTGCTGTAGCATTAGTTTTCTTGAAGATTCTGCAGATTGCCCAGGATTCCTGCAAGTTCAAAAACAAGTTATCAGCAACCTGGAAAAGAGGTGGTTTTTTGAACTAGTGGTTTTAGAAGTTTTACTCACGTTAGCAGGAATGGTCTTGTCCATGAACTTCTTAGGGGATGAAGAAGGGTTAGTGAGAGAAGGTAGTCTAAACTCATGCATCATCCAATCAGTTTTAATCCCTTTGGCAGCTCTACCTTTGTAGAACACTAGGGATTTCTTCAGACCAATACACTTGGAACCCTCAGAGGAATATATAGGGCGATCCGTCCCTGTAGCCTTCCAGAACCCAGCTCCAGTTACCCTATTAGGCCTTGCACTGTTCCTGTACTTTCTGTCTCTGGGGCAGTAGAAATACCACTCTTTCTCCCCAGTGGTCGCCAACTCTACACATCACAACCATATAAAAAATGAAAACCTTGTTAGATACTTGCATAAAATAAAAAGGGTACAACAGTTTGAAGCCAGTGTGTGTTCTCTTACTTGGAAGATCCCAAGGATCATACTTATAGATATCAAGCTGCTTGATGAGCTCAATGGAAAGTGGCCTCTGCTGAATCTTTCTCTTTAGGTAAAATCCAACAAGCTCCTCGTCTGTTGGATGGAACCTGAAACCCGGTAGCACAACCTCATCCAGTTTCTCACCGTTATCATTTCTCTCTTCCATGTCTTAAAACTATTCTATTCTACCAGCAAATTAAGCCTAGCTAATCTTTTGTTCACCCTTGTTGTGGCTGCTATAAGATTTAACCAAAACTTGTGAAAAAGAGAGAGATGCGGTTTAAGGGTTTGAACAAATTAACCCTAGAAGAAGTGTATTAATTTGAGTTGCTGTTTGAGAAGAGCAAGAGCAAAAGAGCAAAGAAGAGGAAGGAGAGAGTGAAATTCACTCAATGTGAAGAAGCCATTATATGCTTCCTGAAGAGGGTTCTGCATCCGAAGGTTCAGCCACCTTTTGTGGTGTAGTTTAAAGGAGTGCGTGTTTTGCGAGGTTTGGTTTAGCTCATATGTACATAAGAAAGAAGCAAAAGGCAAGGCTATTAAAAAGAGAACAACCGTACAATACCAAGAAACAAATCTAAGTCATGGAGATTTTGTGACTTCTATGACAACCATTTTTTTCTGTGATTAGTTTATGACCCAAAAGGTGGAATCTCAATAAACCACCAAAGTAGCAGCATCTAGGGATTACGGTCAAATACCATTTCAACATATTAACCTCATGAAACCCTATTACGCTTATCCGCTAGAAGCCAAGACAAAGCAAAGTTCCAAGAAAATGATATATTTTATGCATTGTGTTTGTAACTTTTGAAATATCATTTGGAAACGTGGACCAGAACCAAATTCCAAAACACAGCTCAAATATATATAATTCAACACAAAATTCCAGTCAGACCCACCTACGATTATACTATTAATTTCAAGTCTCCTCAGAGTCCGAAAATCCCGTTTCTATTCCATTCCCCAGAGCTTCTATTCCACTGGTTTTGTCAGGATGAAAAGGTTTAATACTAATTAACCACTATTTCGTTTCTGACAAATTTCAGATAACAACAAACGGACGTGTGATCAAAGTCTAATGTGGTTGAGGGACCGCTTAAATTAATTATTATTGTACTCCTAATAAATTACACACATGTGTGTTTGCCACCGATTTATCTAATGTCAGAACTGTTAACTTAGAACTGCAGCATGGTGCTTCAGCCTATAATACCTTATTTCTCTCGGCTTTCTTCTCTGCCACAAACTACTTTTGTTTCAACCTTTCTCTTAGCTACAAATGCTTTATAATGTTCTCAGCGTGTGATTAAATCAGTTTAGTTTGAAAACAAATATTTTCTTCATGGCTTGTAAAATTTAGAAATGATTATTTTTCATGAATATAAGTGTTGACACTTTTTTTTTTATCAAATATACGTTGATACCTTGAAGACATAGAAATATACATTTTATCTTCGATGACCGTAAAATACAATAGGCATTACATATTTATAGACTTGGTGTTATACATGGAAGGACAAACAATTGGGGAGTATCATGGTTTTGAAAAGAAACATTTTTAATCCACATATTAGAAACATACTTTTAACAAAAGTTGTGTAAAAAAATAGAAGTTTCTAATAATTAAATATTTAAATATTCTTTTGGTCCAATTTGTTCCTTTTCTTTTGGGCATTCAATTTAGTCTTTGTTTTGTTAAACTATATCCAATTTCGTCCTTTTTGTTGATGTCGTTTACATAATTAAAACTATATCACATTACGTAAATTGTTTTAATTATGATTGTTTGTGTTTTGTTCAAATAAGTCCTTATTTTAAATAAATTTGTTCAATTTAGTCTCACCCTCCACTTCATTATCCTCAACCACTACCACCACCACCACTGCTGCCATCACCACCAAATTAAAACCACCATTATCACCCTACAACCACCACCACCACCACAACCACCACCACTTTAAAACCACCGCCATCACCAAACAAAGAAACTCACACCCACCACCACCACATCCACCCTATAACCACCCTCTACAACCCCCACCTCATCCACCCTGTAACCACCCTCTACAACCCCTACCACCACACTAAAACCACATTCACCATCATCATACTAAAATCCCTACCATTGTGATGTTGTTGGTGGTGGGTTTAGTGTGATCATGATGAATGTAATTTTAGTGTGGTAGTGGGGGTGGTAGTAGTGGTGGTGATTTTAGTGAAGTGGTGGTAGTTGTGTTGGTGGTTGTAGAGTGGTTGTGGTGGTGATGGTTGTGGCTTTAGTTTGGTGGTGACGATGGTTTTAGTGTGGTGGTGGTTTTGGTTGTGGTGGTGGTGGTGTTTTAATTTGGTAGTGGTGGTGGTGGTGGCAATGGTGAAGGTTCATAAAATGGAGGGTGAGGGTGATGAAGGAGGGGATGGTGAGGGTCATGACGAAGTGGAGGTTGAGGGTAATGAAGTGGAGAGTGAGACTCAATTGAACAAATTTAACTAAAATAGGGATTTATTTGAACAAAATACAAACATTCATAATTAAAACAGTCCACATATTGTGAACAGTGTTAGCTTGTACATTCTGTTGTTATCAATTTAAATTGCATCAACGAAAAGGATAAAATTCAACATAATTTAGTGAAACATGAACCAAATTGAACGTGCAAAAAAAGTGACCAAACTGAACACACTGGATCAAAACAAAAACCAAAATAGATACTAAAACAATATTTAAACCATAATTAAATAAATGCATGTTTGAACTCTATAATTAATCTATTTTTCATTGTTGATAAAAAAAATGCACTTTTAGTCTACAAAATCGTGTTAAATTGGTGTAAAATACAAAAAAAAAACCTACGACTAGTAACTTTCGTAAGAACATGGTTATCGAAAGAGTTTTCACACACATCAAAAATCAAATTGACTAGTGTAGACCAAATAATAACACTTGAAATCAAACGCAAAAGAAAAATTTACAAAAAACTATTGGGAATAGTCCAAGTGTGAGTCAAAAAGTCTCAAATTAGATAGAAAAGACAAAGTTAAACACTATATAAGAATAAAGGCCCATAACACCATTGCCTTAAGGTTTTGAGGTTAAAGTGGTATCAAAGGCCTTATATGTGCAAGACTAATGTGTTATATATATAGAACCACAATCTCTCAATGACTATAACATATGACTATAACCATATATATGAAAAAATATATATAACCCAACAGTGGTATCAGAGCCAAATGGTTCAGAGTGACTGATCGCATAACCATAACCATAACAAAAAGGGGTCACCTAAGTAACTGACCGCATAACCATAACCAAAAACCAAAAAGGAGTCACTCATACACCTAAAGTGAAATATATCCATATGAAAAGGAAAAAAAAAATAAGGGACTAACCCTTGAGGGGAGATTGTTGGGAATAGTCCAAGTGTGAGTCAAAAAGTCTCACATTGGATAGAAAAGACAAAGTTAAACACTATATAAGAATAAAGGCCCATAACATCATTGCCTTAAAGTTTTGGGGTTAAAGTGGTGTCAAAGGCCTTATATGTGCAAGACTAATGTGTTATATATATTGAATCACAATCTCTCAATGACTATAACATATGACTATAACCATATATAAATATATATATATATATATATATATATATAA
>Ga0209589_1001545_pt1 | contig 38240 bp, 22 predicted proteins | sample CowpeawhiteBW_FD_187525 | JGI IMG/M metagenome (GOLD analysis project Ga0209589, IMG submission 187525) | Root nodule microbial communities of legume samples collected from California USA - Cow pea white BW (SPAdes) (version 2) | ecosystem: Host-associated > Plants > Roots > Nodule | place: USA...
AAAATTTAAAAAAAAAAAAAAAACAACTACGTAACCACGAAGAGGAGTGAAATTTAACATAGACATTGTCATTTGTTAGCAGAGTGGATACATGCCTCTTCCATTTCCTCCCCAACACGTGCAAGTGTTGCGTGCTCTCCTTCACTGCACTGTGAACAAAGAACTTCGCAAAGGTAGAGTTTTGCACGCTCGCATTCTCAAAGACGCTTCTTTCTCCTTCACTCACATCGCCAACGCCCTCATCAACCTCTACGCCAAGCGTGGTCACTTCGCAGAAGCCAACCTCGTGTTCGACAACATCGTCCACAAGGACGTCGTCTCATGGAACTGTCTCATCAATGCATTCTCCCAACAGCAAGCTTTCGCGTCTTCTTCTCACGTTATGCGCCTCTTTCGCCGTATGATGGTCTGCACCACCGTCCCCAACGCCCACACCTTCACCGGGGTCTTCACTGCCGCCTCCAACCTCTCCGACGCCGGCGCCGGTCGCATGGCCCACGCCCTCGCCGTCAAAACGGCCTGCTCAGATGACGTTTTTGCGGCCAGTTCGCTTCTCAATTTTTACTGCAAAACGGGTCTCGTTGCCGAGGCCCGTAAGTTGTTTGACGAAATGCCTGTGAGGAATGCGGTTTCTTGGGCTACCATGATTTCTGGGTATGCTTCTAAGGAGTTTGCTTATGAGGCTTTTGAGCTTTTTGAACTCCTGCGTCGTGAAAAAGAGGGTGACAATGAAAATGAGTTTGTGTTCACTGGTGTTCTCAGTGCTTTGACGTGTCACGTGCTTGTGGACACTGGAAGGCAGGTTCATTCTCTTGCGGTGAAAAACGGGTTGGTTTGCTTTGTCTCTGTGGGTAATGCTCTTGTGACGATGTATGCGAAGTGTGGGAGCTTGGAGGATGCGCTCAAGACTTTCGAGTTGTCGGGGAATAAGAATTCGATCACGTGGTCGGCTATGGTTACTGGTTTTGCTCAGAGTGGGGATGCGGATAAGGCTTTGAAACTGTTTTATGATATGCATCACTCTGGAGTTTTGCCCTCTGAGTATACTCTTGTTGGGGTGATCAATGCTTGTAGTGATGTTTGTGCTATTGTGGAAGGGAGACAAATGCATGGTTATTCCTTGAAGCTGGGGTATGAACTACAGCTGTATGTTTTGTCGGCTTTGGTGGACATGTACGCGAAGTGTGGTAGTATAGGGGATGCTCGGAAGGGTTTTGAGTATATTCAACAACCTGATGTTGTTCTTTGGACTTCAATCATAACGGGGTATGTACAAAATGGGGATTATGAAGGTGCTTTGAATTTGTACTGTAAAATGCAGATGGGGCGAGTTATCCCCAATGATTTAACTATGGCGAGTGTTCTAAAGGCTTGTTCTAGCTTGGCGGCTTTAGATCAGGGAAAGCAAATGCATGCCGGGATTATTAAGTATGGTTTTAGCTTGGAAGTTCCCATTGGAAGTGCTCTTTCTGCCATGTATGCAAAATGCGGAAGTTTGGATGATGGATGCCGCATCTTTTGGAGGATGCCTTCTAGAGATGTAATTTCGTGGAATGCAATGATATCTGGACTTTCTCAAAATGGTTGCGGCATTGAAGCCTTGAAGTTGTTTGAAGAGATGTGCTCGGAGGGAACAAAGCCCGATAATGTCACATTTGTGAATCTTCTCTCTGCTTGTAGTCATATGGGTTTGGTGGACAGAGGGTGGGTTTATTTTAAGATGATGTTTGATGAGTTTAACATTGCTCCTACAGTAGAGCATTATGCTTGCATGGTTGATATCTTGAGCCGTGCTGGACAACTCAATGAAGCAAAACAATTCATTGAATCAGCAACGGTTGATCATGGTCTATGTCTGTGGCGCATATTATTAGGGGCCTGTAAGAACCACCGTAACTATTATCTTGGTGCTTATGCGGGAGAGAAACTAATGGAGTTAGGCTCGCCAGAATCGTCTGCTTATGTATTGTTATCGAGTATATATACGGCTTTAGGAAAATGGGAAGACGTGGAGCGTGTCAGGGGCATGATGAAGACTCGAGGGGTGACTAAAGAACCTGGTTGTAGCTGGATTGAGTTGAAAAGTTTGACCCATGTATTTGTTGTTGGAGACAATATGCACCCACAAATTGATGAAATAAGGTTGGCGTTAAAACTGTTAACCAAGCTAATGAAAGATGAGGGATATCAACCCCTTCTTGATCCATTACTTCCTGACATTATCAGTGATGATTTGAAAGGTATTATTTGATAAAAGTTCCCATCTGTACCAATCAATATTTACAAGTAATCTATGCAGTAATTTTTCTTTTTGTTGTTTGGGTTAGACCTTTGGGGTATGGTATAATTCTACTGTTAAAAAAGCCTCTTAGTAACTGTATTGAAAATTTGAGATAAATACGATCTGCATCTGAACCAGCATATTCTGTTTTCAAACTTTTTTGCTTCTCCTGCTTGCCTTTTCTTCTTGATATATTAGTTTTATAATTTATTCCAATTCTTAACTTTCTTTATTTTCACTTTACATTCATTTACCTTATTCACGTAGATCAAGAAGGCAGCGATGAGATACAACTCAGGGTTTGTGGTGGCTTTTAGCAAGATTGTGGAGATCATCAACTCATGCCCAATGTATATTGTTGTTCATTATATTCGGAAACCTCTCTTTTATGGTCCCCTTTTTGATATCAATTCGTTGATTGAGATATTTGAAGATATTTGAAGCAAGTTCTGTTATGGTGAGAAGGAGAGGGAGAGATTTAATAGGATTTTAAATTATTTTGTTGGGACTCACAATTTCTATAACTTCACCACCCGAACAAAAGTGCAGGACCCTGCTGCTCGTCGTTACATTATTTCATTCAATGCTAACACTACTTTTGTAGTTGAGGGCATTGAGTTTGTAAAGTGTGAGGTCGTGGGACAGAGCTTCATGCTTCATCAGATACGGAAGATGATGGAGCTGGCGGTGGTAATAATGAGAAATTGTGCACCAGAATCACGTATCAATAAAGCTTTGCAGTAGTGAGTACAACTTCTATTGTTTGTGTTATCTTTAAGTTTTCATTTGAAAAGCTGTGATTCTCATTGGATGCACTTTTTTTACTTGTGTTTTCTTAAACGCAGGGATGCCAACATTAATGTGCCTACTGCTACTGAGGTTGGATTATATCTGGACGAGTGCTTCTTTGCTTCATATAACCAGAAGTGGAAAGATAGCCATGAAGAGGTGTTAATGAAAGCATATGAGAAAGAAGCTGAGGAGTTCAAAATGAAGTACATATATTCCCATATTTCTTCCACGGAGCAAAAGGAAGGAACTGTTGCTCTTTGGTTGCATTCTTTAAACCATAGAAATTATCCAGATCTGCGTGATGTCAATGAGGAAGCCATCACCGATAACAAGAGTGTTGATCCTGAAGAAGCCATTTCCGATCACAAGACTGCTGATCCTAAAGAAATCACCAATAACAAGAGTGCTGATCCTGAATAACCCATCACTGATAACAAGAGTGCTGATCGTGAAGAAGCCATCTCTGATAACAAGAGTGCTGATCCAGGGCAAGGCATCACTGATAACAAGAGTGCTGTTGATCCTGAAGTAGTAGTGACTGAGTGAGCTGTGTTTCCAATTGTTTAATGTCAACCTCTTCTTTCTAATTGATTTGGGCCTGACTTTTCACTGCATACAATTGATTGTTACATATCTATCTCCCCTGCTTCGCAACATATACAATCTACAAAGTATGTGATTTGGTTCTGAGTCCATCACTCGGTGAAGACACTAAAAAGAAATAAAAGGATATATGTTATATTTTGTTATTTTTTCTTAAGTCTACAATATGATATTTACTTATTAAGCCATGTCTGAGCAATAACCATCTCCTTGTGCTGTAAATTGAGATCCATTGCAAAAGAAACGCCTATATCATTGCAATTCTAACTATGATGATATGACTCGTGAATTATGTTTGTTTGTTTCACCTTCTATTTAAAGCAATTGCAAACCTCGTCTATCTTGCAGGTTAATACATGTTTTGTTGTAATGTCGCGATTTAAACTTGCCATGCTATATTTCTTTCTGGGGCCTACAACCGATAATGCTTTGTTTGTATTCATGGATTTTAGACAATGTATTGATAATGTTAAGTAAGCACAAGTTACCTATTTGTATGTTATTTACTAATACACGTTATCAGCTCTTTTTGGTGCCTCTGCAAAAGTCAGACATCGACCTCCTACAATGATTCTAATCACAAATGCTCTATAGGTACAATGTTGTGATTTTTTTTTTCTTGGGCATACATTGAAACCGAAGCTCATACCATATAGAAAGATGTGGAACTTTAATCTTTGCTTGTGAAAAGTAATTTAGAATGTCAACCACCCTATTATATTTGTTCTGCTTGCCGAACATGAGTTTTGTTCCCACATTACCTATCATTTAATTCGAGTGTATGAAGGTGATGTGTTACTTTTATTTCATACCTCTGGTATGTTCTTCGTGCATTACAGATTTTCTATCCAAACACTACCTAAAGCTTACCAGCCAGCAATTTTGTCTTATTTTCAAGCCCTGATCATTTCCACAATTCTTGGATTCTCTACATGTCCGCTTCATCTAAATTATACCTCCCAAATAAGAGCCCAAATAAAAAGATTTCATCAACAAAACCTCTTCCAAAGCAAGCTTTCACACTAACGAAATCGGTAAAACCATTACTTAGAAAGTCATTTTTTTTAGAGCATGAACTAAAATTCATTCCAATCAACAAAAAACAGACTTTTTTTAGAGCATGAACTATACAGATGACACAATTGGTTTCTACCAAGACCTAAAGGTAAAGCTCACTTTTAAGTGAAAATGGATGCACGCTCATCCTTTACACCATTTGTTAGAGGCAAAAGCTGGTCTTAAAATGCTTTGCAGCAGCAGCACACCACAAAAACAATGAGTTTAGTTTCTAAATTTAAATTACAAAGTATATAGATGAAAACCACGGTTCTTCATAAGTATCGTAAACTCGCGCAATTCTACAGATAAAACTATAGTTTGACAACCTTGCACATGACCACTCCATCTGACAGGTTCATCCGGCACAAACCTCATTAACAGAAAATACACCAGTTGTTTGAAGTCAAATAGCTTTACTGATACACAACGAATAAACTATCTATCGAATAATTCGCAAGCGGTATATAATCAGTGATTATAAATCATAAATATAGGAAAACAACGAGTACAAATTCTAAAATCTCTCTTTCCAAATAATAGATGTTATTAACAATGCATGATTAATGACAATAATCTGTTGGGAATGGAACCATTAAATCCATAAGAGGAAAAGTCAATTTCTTATACAACAATCTAAAACTCACAATAAAACAGTAGCGACACCACCAGTACACAGATTCCTCAATCAGTTTCTACCAAGAGGAAGAGACCTACAAGAATATGTTTCTTTAAATTCAGACTTCTTAGACGAAGTGAAAATGGACGCATACACATCCTTAGTAGCATTCGCTGGTGCCAAATCCACAGCCTTGAAACGCTTCGCAGAAGCAACACCACCATTCAAACCAACTTTGCCATTAGAAACCTTTCCATTTCCTTCCACCTTAGCCGAAACCCTCTCCACAGCCTTAACATCAACACCATGCTTAGTACCACTCAACCTACTCCCTTCCAAACTCACACCATCATCACTATTCTTAACCTTCCGATTCTTCTTATCCCTTATCTTAGCCCTCTCCTCCTCCATCCTCTCTCTCAGAACCGCCACCTCCTCATCAGTCCCATTGAGCACGATCTTATCAACGTCAGCATACTCCTTGTGACAAACCAAACACGACGAGGACTTAACCTCCCTCAGAGCCCTGGCACTCAAAACATGCCCACAACTTTTCAGCGCGAAAAACCTATACTTTCCATTGAATTCAAGCCCCGCAACGGGGCACTGAAACTTTGCCCCATCATCAGAGCCAGGAATCGGACAAAGTTGAATATTGATCATGTCTTTCAATCCCTTGATGTACCCAAATTCTTTCGGAAGCTTCTTCCCCAGTAAAGCTTCCACCAGCGCTTCCTTGTTGAATATATTCCCCAATTTGTCGATCACGCAGGGCTCCCTCAGGGGCTCGTTTGAGAGAGAGCAATTGTGCCACTTCGAGAGCCGCTGTTCGTGGGGGTCCACCTTATCTGGCTTCTTCTCAGCGTACATATTGAGGTAGCAGTCGCGGGACTCGGCTCCGGTGGCTCCGCCGTCTCCACCACCGCCGAGGAGGCGGGGCCGTAGGGAGAGGGTGGAGAGAGGCGCAATTCTCGAGAGAAGGGTTTCGTCGGGGAGGGGCTTGCCATTGAGGGTGAAGTAGAAGGACTGGTGTGATTGGGGGAAAAGGCAGTGCTTGACATCGGAAAGTGTTCTGTGATTGATCGTGGATTGAACGGAAATTCCGAGGTCCGGTGACTGCACCAGGATTTGGAGCGACTTTGGATGCATTTGGAACGATTTTCTAGGGTTTGTGATGTGGAATTGGGGATCGAAAGAGTGACCGATTGGGGTTTTCCGATGACCGAAACAAACCCTAGAAGAAGGATATAAGATTGGTGTAGTAACCGACGTTGATGATGGCTTTGGTTCTGATTTATATATATTTTTAAGGTTTTTTTTCTTCTCTTAAGTCTAAATATAATTTAAGAGTGCTTTTTATCTTTTAAAATTTAAATTAATTTGTTTATCTCTAAAATTTGAAAAATATTGAATTTGGGCCTGTTAATTTTGATTGTTGAAATGAATATTTTGAATGAAAAATTATATGTGACTACATATTTGATAACAAAAGTATCAAATCAAAAATTAAATATCTTATGAGTTATTTATATCATTTGTTATGTATTCAAAATGTTTAAAAGAAGATATAAGATGGCAATTAAAATAAATATTTTAAAATATGATAAGTAAAAAATAATTTCAAATTTAGAGAAAAAACAAATGTATCCTAAATTTAAGTGATTAAAAAATATTTAGATTATTTTTGTTTTGGTTTATAGTTTGAGCACTTTTGAAATTTCATGGGCTAATGTAGTGATCTTTTATTCATCAAAACTAGGAAAAATATAGGTGTTTTGTCTGTTCATCTTTTTTTAAAAAAAATCACCTAACTTATTATTAAAAATAAAAATGAATTGTTTGAAATATATTTCTTTATCTTCCTTTTCCGATGTAAAAATTAAATATAACAGCTGGAGGAAGTTGATAACCTTTTATATCTTATCTATATAAAAAAATAGTTAAAAAATATTGTGTGCAAAATCTTCATTAAATAAAAGTAAATAATAATGATCACAACACAACATATTAATCATAAATATCATTCTAAATAACTTTATTTTCAGGATCTATTATTAAAAGAAGTACTCTTAAGAGTTTCTTTTAACAATGATATGTTGAGAAGAAAAGAGAAATTATTATTTTTTATTTTGTATCATATTTTAAATTTATTTTTAATATTTGTTAAAAAATAGTAAAAAAAACATTGTATCACAATATAAATTGTTTGTTCTAAATCTAGAATATAATTTATATGTTAAAAATAATTATTCTCATAAATTTTAATTTAATACATTAACATGTTTTTAATTTAATGCATTTTAATTTAATTTTCTTTTTAGTGTTGTATGACAAACCCAATCCATAGTTTAATATATTGTATCTGACTTTTATTTAATTATATTATTATTTTCTATGTTAAGATTGTGTATGAGATCGATAATCTTTCACCTGTTTAATTGATACTTGATCAATATAAAAAAATATCTTTGAAACATAAAATTTTAGGAATACGCCTAATTGAAATTATTGCTATACGAATAGGTTAAACAAGTGACTTGTAATCTCAAGCTTATTAATGTATTATAGTGATTAACAAACTGATTTAATAAATTAAAATTTGGATAATTAAGTAATTGGAACATACAATTTGAATATAAATTCATACACAATCACTTACTCAGTATGTATTCCAAATTCTAGTAAGGGTATAACGTTGGCTATGAGTGAAAATGTATGTATATTTTCAAATCTATAATTTTACTAAGCATTCCTCTGATATTATATGGGAATATAAGTGAATCTAAGTCTCGCGTTGAGTAAAAATGAGGAAGTGAAACATTATATATAAAGATCAAGACCCAAAAATCTATTTTTTAAATTTTTTTATTAATTCCTTATGTAGTTGGACTCATGTCTCATTAATATTATATGTCTCCCTATCCTTTCTCAATAGACTCATCAGTGGTATCAAAACCAATGATTTGTCTTGGTGATTGATTCATATGAGTATAATATGATATGTGCATCAAAAGTCTTATCGTACAGATTCCATATTATATTCATATGAATGAGTTATCAAAACCAAAATAAACTTTTAGTTTGATACTACTAATATCTTTTTTTTCAAAAGAATTTATTGAAAAAACACACTATCAATTAGACATGAGTAAAATTTGCATGAATGATTGACAATACCTCCAATCTAAAAATCATAAGACAATACATTTATAACTTTTCTTTCTTACGTGTTATTCAATTTTTTCACTTTTACTTGATATTAGATTCAGACACAATTAAATTCTCAAACACATGTCAAATCAATAAGAAAATGAATTATATCACAATTCAAAATAAACTCTTTGAAAGTTATGGTCTTCTCTTATGGATTACCTTCTTTCCAGTTTTCTTCTCGGTTTTTAATGGAATTAAAATCCTTTTTTTACATATTCAGCTACCCATATCCTTCCAGAGCTTATTTTTTCCAATAAGTTATAGAAAACATAATGTTAATTATATAATGTATTCTACATAGAACATGATCTCCTCGAAAACTTGTAGATAGTATTCTACTATCACCCCCACAAATTATTTGCTTTCTTTTAGAGTTTCTAGGTTTTCTTAAACTTATGTGTCTATATATAGATGTACCAAACACTAAGGTAGACACTTTTAGTCATATATTTTATTTTGTTTCAATAAAGATAGTATTATTTTTGTTCTTGGCTTATGCCTTAGGTTTTTATAAAGATTAACATCTTTGTGGCAAATATTCACTTGATTTATATCAAAGATTAACTCTAATTCTTTTACTCTCATACTTTACCTCTTCATTACTATTTTTTTCTCTGTCTTTCCATTTTACCTCATCAAAACTTTATTTAGATTAAACATAAATAACTTACTTTTAAAATGTAAATTTAATTACAAAAATTAAAGAGTAAGATTTTCTAATTTTGATATTTAAAGATTAAATAAAAATAATTATTTAAAAATAAAAATTATGCAGAACACAAATAAATAAACACTCACACACATATTAAGCCTAAAAGAGGTCATAAATAAATAGGGGGTAAAAATGGTATGCTTACAAGAAGCAAAAACACAACAAGTTAGTGGGGGAAAATGTTAAGCAATATGCGGCGATATTGATATTGAGTGGATTGAAAAGGAGGCTGAGAATGGGGTAGGAGGGATTCTAACAACATGGCACAAAGAGTATTTTAAGTGTGAAAGATACATTAGGGGTCAAGGATTCTAAGCAATGTTTGATAGAAGTAAGGAAAAAATAGATACAATTGTGATGAACATCTACTCACCATGTCAGCTAAATAGAAAAGGGAAGTTATGGAAATAAACATTACTTATAAAACAATTAAGTCAATGTAAGTTGTGGTGTATATTTTAACTCAGTTAGGAAACATGAGAAAAAAAAGTTTGAGTGTTGGTTGGTCTAGCAATAAGGAGATGTTAGAATTTCATAAGTTTATACATAAATCTTATGTGAATGGCATACCTATAGTTGGACGAAAATTCACATGGTATATACTAAATGGAACCTCTAATAGTCGCCTGGATAGAATTCTAGTATCAAGTGAATGGTTAGAACAATGGTCACGTAATGATCAATGTATTATAAATAGGGTGATATATGATCATTGTGCATTATTACTTAAGGTGGAATAGATATATTGGAGCCCATAACCTTTTAGGAACCTAGACGCTTGGAATTTCTTTGTTTGGTTCAGTAGCTTTGTGGAAGGCAAGTGGAAGACTTATAATGTGGGTGGGTCTTGGATTTATGCCTTAAAAGAAAAATTAAAAAAGTTGAAATGGAATCTAAAATTATGGATAGAGAAGTATTTGGGCATTTAAATTTAAAGAGGCAGGAAATAATAAAGAATATAATTGAATTATATATGATGGATGATGAAAGTGATCTAAATGATGAGAAGAAAGAGGAGAGAAATAACATGTTCAGTGAGTTACAAGTATTGAGCCATAAACAAGAAGCATTATGGAGACAAAAATTGATAGCTAAGTGGATAAACAAAGTGGATTCTAACTTTAAATATTTCCACTTAGTGGTCAAATGGAGAAGGAACAAAAATGAGATCAAAGGAGTTCAAACCTTAGGGAAGTTGTGTGAGAAACCAGATATTTTAAAAGAGGTTGTGAAGGATTATTTCAAAGAGAGATTAATGAAGTCAACTGCTAGTGAAATTAGACTAGGGAAAGTTTAACTCCAAACCATAACCTCACTAGATAATGAGATGTTAACCCAAACCATTATAGAGGCAAAAGTTAAAGATCGGTATGGATGTGTGAGGACATTAAGAGCCATGGACCAAATGATTTTAATTTGGGTTCATCAAGAAACATTAAGGGGTTTTAAAATAGGAAGTGGTACAAGTAGTAAATGATTTTCAATTAAATAGCTCAATCCCAAAGGGATGTAATGTTTCCTACATATCTCTCATACCATTGAAGGATAATCCCGTTGGCTTGAATGAATATAGACCTATAACATTGGGTTTGACACATATGTCATTGTTGTTGAATCTTATCCATAAATCATTCCTTAAAAAGAACCAACAGTGGTGTTAAAATTGATGATCCATCTTGGTAATCGACTTGGATAAGTATAGTACAATCGGTCATTGTATCAAGTTTTTTAACAAAGGTTTGAAGCAAGCGTGTCTTATTATAAGGGATGGTAATACAACCAAGGATCACTAGCCAAGAGGTACTCGTGATTAAAAATGCTTTCACCTTAGAATGGATGTATCAATCAATGTGGAAGAGATTCACATTCATTGCTATAAAAAAAAGCATGTGATGCATTATTATTTATAAGAGACTCATACTTAAGTATGGGTGTTGATATGACAGAGACTCATACTTGAAAAAAAATGTTAGTAATAATTATTACCACACAATGATTTAATAAAAGTAATATATTATTTTTATTGATTTTTTTGTTTTATCCCTACAAAATTAAATACATAAGATGTTGGCAAAAGAGGAAGATTTAAGTTAAAAAAAAAATTGACGATGACAAGGAATCTCAAGCAAGTATTAGAAGATAATTTGAAGATAAGTTAATTGATGTTTAAAGCTTTCTTGTAATAAGTTAATTATGTTTTGAGTAGTTTAAATTAGCATAAAAACAACATCGAACTCTAAATCTTTTTGGGATCCTTTCATTTTTGTAAAATTTACTGTGATGATCCATTATCACTAAGGATAATCAATTATCCTAAGTTTTGTTCATTTTTTCAGAAAACCCACTGGAATAATCGATTACCAGCTCAAACTTTTGTTTTAGAAAACACACTGGAATAATCAATTATCACTTATGACAATCGATTATTCCTATAAGTTTTGAACTTGTTTGTTCAGTTTGTTGACCTAATTATTTAGACTCTATTTAAAGAATTGCAGTCCAACCTCAAACTTAACTTTTTAAGAATCAAAGTTCAAGTGTTGTTACTGCAAAATGTTTCTCTTACCGTTCTTAAAAATTGCTTTGAAAAGCCTAGTGTAGGTTGAGCGATAACTTTTCCTAAGTGGGTTCTTGAGAGATTGAGTGTTATTGTTGTTGCTAGAAAAGTTTGTCGTCCTCTGTCTGATTCAGAGGAAATGTTTCTTCATCTCTTGTATCTTTAAGAGAGGTGTTTTCTAAACCTTTACTCTATTAATTTGATTGTATTGTGATTATTTTTGTGATTGAGTTAATCTATTTGTTTAAGAGATTAACAATTGAACGTAGGGTATTTTGATCTTAACCAATCTAGATATATGAGTTTATTTTCTTCCCTATACTCTTTAATTATCTAAACTTGCGTTTAAAGGAACTGAAATTTTATTTTAAACAATAAATTTTTGGGGAAATTTTTTAAAAGTAATAATTTTATCAAAAACCAATTCAGTGTCTCTCAGATTTTGTCCATTCACGAATCATTTCAGTGCATGATTATAACATAAGATTTTTTTTTCATGAAAAATTGACCAAAACCATGTTAACAAAGCATTATTTCATAAAGTGTTATTTTTAATAAGTTAGGTATAAAAATGTATTTTTGTGGTTATATTGCAGCGTATTAAAATTCTTCTATGTATAATTAAACAACTCCCACATACTTAGTTTTGCTTCAATTTCACTAAAAAACACAAAAAATAAGGTTACTTCAGTTTTGTAGTCATACCAAGTTCAAAGTTTCTCGTATTTTTTCGTTAAGAAAATAATTGTGTTGATATGTTAGCAAATTTTTAGCTTTAGTTCATAGATAACAACATAAGTGATTTAACGTTTTACCTCTATATATTCATTTAACTAATATTAGGTATAATTTATCGATGTTTCATTAAGTGAAATTTCTATAATGAGTTTGGGGTGCTCCCTCATACTTTTTATTATTTTGTGTTTTATTTTTAATAAATTTTTATGTGATAACAACTGATCGTTGAACTTTTCATTGTCAACACAGCTGGATGTCAAAGTTGACAGCGATGCCTAATATATCATTATTTTTTATTTGGAAGGTTACCCTCGAATTAATGATGTGAAAGATGTTATTGAAATTCAATTAAACAATAACGACAACAACGAATATCAACATTTATTTTTTAACGCATGTTTTATTAATTTTTATAAAAAAATTAAATCAATATTTATTATTTTTAGTTCCTATTCATTAAATAATCTTTATCATTTTATAAAGGAAACTCTTTTATATATATAATTTATCTTTTTAATTTTATCGTTTAATAAACAACAAAATGATTGCTTCTTAAATTAAAATAACGAGTTAAATATGTTTTTGATATCTATATTTTAAGTGAAATTTGAAATTAATCCATCTTCAAAATTTTGAAATAATATAGTCTCCATTTCTATAGATATGTAAATTTAGTCATTTTAACCAAATTTTGTTAAATTTATTTGATGTTTCAAACGCATTTTATGATAACATTTGAGTTATTTATACCACTTAACACATATCCATCATCATAAAACGCGTTTGAAATATCAAATGAAATACTAAATATACACATTTATAAAAAAGACTAAAGTTGTCAAAAGATTTGAAAAAAATTGGTCTTAATTTTCAGTAAAAAGACAAAAAGCATATATAAGCTTAAAATAACCATCTTATTAATTTTATTCTTTAATTGATATATTTATTTTAAGTTTAATCATTTTTTACAACTTAATTATATAATAAAAATTACATATTAATCTGATTATATTGTGATTATTTTTGTGATTGAGTTAATCTATTTGTTTAAGAGATTAACAATTGGACGTAGGGTTTTTTGATCTTAAACAAGTGTTGATTTTCTTCCCTATACTCTTTAATTATCTAAACTTGCTTTTAAAGGAACTGAAACTTTATTTTAAACCACAAATTTTTGGGAAAATTTTTTAAAAGCAATAATTTTATCAAAAACCAATTCAATGTCTCTTGGTTTTTGTCCATTCACGAATCATTTCACTGCACGATTGTGACATAAGAATGTTTTTTTCATGAAAAATTGACCAAAACCATGTTAACATAGCATTATTTCCTAAAGTGTTATCTTGAAAAAGTAAGTTAGGCATAAAAAATATTTTTTTGTGGTTATATTGCAATGTATTAAAATTTTCCTATGTGTAATTAAATAACTCCCACATACTCTTAGTTTTGCTTCAATTTCACTAAAAAACACAAAATTACTTTCAGTTTTGTAGTCATACCAAGTTCAAAGTTTCTCGTATTTTTTCATTAAAAAAATAATTGTGTTGATAAGTTAGCTAATTTTTAGCTTTAATTCATAGATAACAATATAAGTTATTTAACGTTTTACCTCTATGTATTTATTTATCTTATATTAGGTATAATTTATGGATTTTTCATTAAGTGAAATTTCTATAATGAGTTTGGTGTGCTCCCTCATACTTTTTATTATTTTGTGTTTTATTTTTAATATATTTTTATGTGATAACAAATGACTGATGAACTTTTCATTGTCAGCACAGCTGGATGTCAAAGTTGACAGTGGTGCCTAATATATCCTTATTTGTTATTTGGAAGGTTACTCTCGAATTAATGATGTGAAAGATGTTATTGAAATTCAATTAAACAATAACGACAACAACGAATGAATATCAACATTTAATTTTTAACGCATGTTTTATTATTTTTATGAAAAAAATTAAATCAATATTTATTATTTTTAGTTCATACTCATTAAATAATCTTCATCATTTTATAAAGAAACTCTTTTATATATATAATTTATCTTTTAATTTTATCATTTAATAAAAAACAAATTTATTGCTTCTTAAATTAAAATAACGAGTTAAATATGATTTTAGTCTCTATATTTTAACTGGAATTTGGAATTAATCTCTTCTCAAAATTTTGAACTAATCTAGTTTTCATTTCTATAAATATGTGAATTTAGTCATTTTAACCAATTTTTTGTTAAATTTATTTGATGTTTCAAACGCGTTTCATGATAACATATGAGTTATTTACATTATTTAACACATCTCCACTATCATAAAACACTTTTGAAATATCAAATAAAATACTAAATCGACACATCTATAAAAATAAAGGACTTGTTATGAAATAAAGTTAATGATATAGAGAATGACGACATAATAGAGAAGAGAAGAAACAATAGAGAATAGAGAATGAGAGAATAGGGAGCAACTCATCTGTCTATTACTATTGATAGGAAGAGTCTTATTTATAGATACAATATGTAATCCATAAAAGAAACAAATCAACTTAGTTAATACAAATATTTACCATAAAGAGTAATAAATCATATGAGTAAATGTATCAAATCAATGGACAATCATTAATTCATAACACTAAATTTGTCAAAATTTTTGAAGAAGAACTGCTCTTAATTTTCAGTAAAAAGACAAAAAAAACGTATATAAGCCTTAAATAACCATCTTATTAATTTTATTCATTAATTGATATATTTCTTTTAAATTTAATCATTTTTTACAACTTAACTATATAATAAAAAATTACTTATAACAAATAAATTTATAAAAAATATTTATTTTTATAATTATGATTTTATTATTTTTTATTACTATTAAAGAAATAACTCAATTACATAACACATTTTTTCACTAATATTTATCATTTCCATAACCATCAATAGTCATAATTTTTGAATCAGCATCAATTATAACCAGGTCAACAAGTTTCCTATCTAGTTTTTATTTTTTATTTTTTTATATATATAAATAAATAGCATTAGAATGACTACATGAAAGAAGATAAATTTATACAATCTTATTATCTTACCAAATGATATTAAATTAAACGCCGATCCTATATCTTTCTTATCTTCCTCATTTTGACCGGTTACTAGTGTTGAAAACGTGGTATCTTAATATCTAAGCTACCTACAATTTAAATTCTTAATAATTTACAGTAATAGTTGTTTTATTTTATTTATTGTTAAATTTAAATCCTAATCTAATAATGGAAAAAAAATTGGCAGCATTCTTAAAACTGAAAAAAAAGAGAGAGAGTATTGTATTAATTGAAACGCAGGATATGGTTATTTATGAATTATTAATTTTTATTTGCTTTTTTTTTTCTTTTTGATAAACTCGAAATGAATTTGAACACGATATGTGGTGGAGCACATGACAGAAGGAGGCAAAGAAAAAACCGAAGAAGGGTTACCACAAGTCCAGCTGGACGAGGACATTTCTGTCATTTTCTAATTAGGGTTTCCATCTTTTGCCCAAACCCCGCATCTACAAGATTCACAAGGGGAATTTTAAAGTCACTCGTGGTCACTACCCAGCGAGCGCGACAGACCAATAATGACGCGAGAGGGAAAATAATTTAGAAAAGGGAAGTCGAATGGGAGAGCGACACGTGTGGAGAAGTGCCAATGAGAGAGAGTGAATGAGATCACGGAGTGACCCGCGGGTGAGAGTGGAGAGTGCGAAAAGAGAGCGTGGTGGTGCTATTTGAATCACTGCTTTTGGAGGACCAAAACCCTCTCTCCCCAAAAACCCAAACCCTTGGCGGCTGCGAGACCCGTTGTGTGTTGTGTTGTGTTTAGTTCTCTCTCTTTTCTTCTCTTTCCCTCTCTTCTCTCTCTCTCTCTCTCTCTCTCTCTCTCTCTATCCTTTTCTCTCTCTCTGTTTCACTCTCTTTAGGGTTTCTCGACTCTTCGATTTTGGGGCTTAAACCCTCGATTTCGATTTGGATTTAAGGCTTCCGATTTTCGCTTCTGTGTCCCAAGGAGCACCAGATCTCGTGCTTGATTTGACATGGCTACCGTTGCTAATCCCGCGGATCGTATCCTTTTTATTTTGTGCAATTTACCTTTCGTGCTTGCTTTCTTGATCTGTTCTGTTCTGTTGAATCGCTGATTGGATCTGTTACGTTTTCGTTCCTAAACCTAATTTTTGGGCTCTGCTAAGGGTGATCTTGTAGGGTTTGGTGGTCTGCTTGCTGATTTGTGATAGTTGCGTGTTGGGGGTTTTTGTGCGGTTGAGTGTTTTAGGTGAAATCTGCTTGAATTTTTTACGTTGTTGACTTTGTGGTTTAAATTGACTCGTCTGAGTGGTTGGGTATCGGGGTTTTGAGGTCTTTTGAATTTTTGTTGTTCGTGTGATGAGTTTTAGGTTTTATCAATGTTGAGAACTTTTATTTCGCGAGAGCTTTTTGGTATTCCTTCACTGATTTGCTACAGAAGCAACTGATTTGCTGCAGAAGCTAACGCTAGAAACTCAGCCTAAGGCCTTGGAGATGCCTGAACCCACCAAGAAGGTAGAAGAATGTGTTTTTTTAAGTTTGGTGTATAAATTTCACGATTTGCCTCACTTGTATCAATCTTGTAACTTTTGACATGTTAAATGAGATGTTTGTAACTGTTATATGTGTTCTTTTAGTGAATTGTGTGTTTATTGAGTTGATTTGTACAATTCTGTAGGCCACTGGGAATCAGTATGGATCAGTTGATTCAGGAAATGCTGCAAATGGCCAGATCCCGTCGTACGATCGGTCTGTGACCCCAGTGTTACAAGATTTCATTGATCCTACTGTGTGTTACCTCCCAAATGGTTATCCGTCTACTGCATATTATTATGGTGGTAAGTTTATGGGTAAATACCGCAAGCGAAGATGGATTCCTTGTAACTGAGTTCTCTTAATGCTTTGCTTAAATCTCGTGCAAGCTAAATTATTTGTTTCATTACAGGTTATGACGGAACTGGTAACGAGTGGGATGATTATTCTAGATATGTGAATTCGGAAGGAGTTGAGATGACTTCGGTGAGAAATTTTACTCTACCGTTTTCCACTTTCTGCAGCCTTTTGACCCAATGCTAATGCTATTGTCTACGCTGCTTTTTTGATTTATTTTCAGGGAGTTTATGGGGATAACGGGTCTCTAGTTTATCACCATGGGTATGGATATGCTCCCTATGGCCCCTATTCGCCAGCAGGGTCTCCAGTTCCAACCATGGGTAATGATGGTCAGTTGTACGGGCCTCAACATTATCAGTATCCTCCCTATTTTCAACCGTTAACACCAACAAGTGCGCCATTCACACCTACTCCTGCTGTCCTTCCTCAGGGTGAGGTTTCGACCTCAGTTGGTGCTGATCAAAAGACTCTCCCTGTCGAAGCAGCCAATGGAAATTCTAATGGTGTAGCAAACGGTGGCAATGCTAAAGGTAATAATTCTGTTGCTCCTGTTAAACAGGCCAATCAGAATTCATCTTATAGTTCCAAAGCTTCAAATGAAAGGGTTCCTATGCCAGGTCGTGGTCCAACTTCAGGTTATCAAGATCCAAGATTTGGTTTTGATGGAGTACGATCACCAATCCCATGGCTAGACGCCCCACTATTTTCAGATGGGCAGCCAAGGCCTGTGAGTAGCTCAGCCATCACTCCCACAATATCAGGTGGCAACAACAATGCTTCAAGGAACCAGACTTTTCGTCCTAATTCTCAATTTATGGTATGCACAATATTTTGGATTTTTTATTAGTTTGTTGTATGTGATGTACTGTTGTCTACCTAGTCTGCTGTTATGGTTATTTATAAGCAAGTTTTGTTTTGACAGGGCTTGCACCATCCGAGACCAATGCCTGCCATGGGTGCCACCCATAACTTCATAAATAGGATGTATCCAAACAAGTTATATGGTCAATACGGGAGCACTGTCAGATCTGGAATGGGTTATGGAACACATGGGTATGATACCCGCACTAATGGAAGGGCTTGGTTAGCTGTTGACAGTAAGTACAAAACCAGGGGAAGAAGTGGTGGTTACTTTGGCTATGGCAATGAGAATGTAGATGGTTTGAATGAACTAAACAGAGGACCTAGGGCTAAAGGTGGTAAGAACCAGAAGGGTTTTGCACCAACTGTTCTAGCAGTGAAAGGCCAGAATTTACCAGCAACTCTAAGTACAGATGAGGAGAAAGACAAAACCAGCACTGTTCCTGACAGAGATCAATACAACAAAGCTGATTTTCCAGAGGAATATGCCGATGCCAAATTTTTTGTCATCAAGTCTTACAGCGAGGATGATATTCACAAGAGCATAAAATACAACGTGTGGGCCAGTACACAAAATGGCAACAAAAAGCTTGATGCTGCATACCAGGAGGCACAGCAGAAACCTGGTGGCTGCCCTGTATTCCTATTCTTCTCAGTAAGCATCTCTCCATATGGTGTTGATTTTTTCTATTTTCTTATATGGTAATTTTAATCTAATTTGTTGTGTTTTTATTATGCAGGTTAATACCAGTGGCCAATTCGTGGGGCTTGCTGAAATGATTGGTCCTGTTGATTTTAATAAGAGTGTTGAGTATTGGCAGCAAGACAAGTGGAATGGTTGTTTTCCTTTAAAGTGGCACATTGTTAAGGATGTACCTAACAATTTGTTGAGGCACATTACGCTGGACAACAATGAGAACAAACCTGTCACAAACAGTCGGGATACCCAAGAGGTAATTAGGTCCCGCTCATATTTAGTTGCTGTTTCTTTTAGCAGTGCCTCTTACTTTAATCTGATCCACTGTGTTTATGTTGCAGGTAATGTTGGAGCCTGGGTTGAAATTAATCAAAATCTTCAAGGAATATACCAGCAAGACATGCATTCTGGATGATTTTGGGTTTTATGAGGCCCGTCAGAAGACTATTTTGGAGAAGAAAGCAAAGCAACAATACCCAAAGCAGGCAAGTGATATTTCATGTATCCTAATTATGTGAAAGTATTAGATTGTGTGCTGATGTTTATTAATTATATGTTTATGTAGGTGTGGGAAGGGAAACCTACAGATGAGAAGGTTGAGGTAAATGGTGAAGTTACTATTCAAAAGTCTGAATCAGAGTTGCTGAAGGAGTCTAACCTTGCTGAAAAGGATGGCGAAGAGCCGAAAGTTGCCGAGAATGGATCTATTTCAAAAACTGGAGAGGCCCCAAAGGGTGCTAAACCAGTTGTTTCTGAGGGTAAGGTTGCGTTAGGCAGCAATGGGATTGCTAATGGTTGCTAAGGTCAAGTGTATGAAGAAGGCGGGTCCAATGCGCAAATATTGGTTCTTAGGAATATATGTCTCGGCTACTGGGTTCCGCCTGTTTTGATCTGTCTTGCCTTCTCTTGCAGTCTGAATATAGTGATTGGTTGCCTAGTGAAGATAAAGATCTGTATATTGAGATTGGCTGGGCGGAGTTAGTTCATAGAATTCTAGCACCAATCCCTTCTCATTGGGTTTTGTTTACAGTGGTTAGCTCCTAACAGTCTTTACTCCTAGGGTTTTTGGGTTTTTAGGGTTTCTGCTTAAGATGCTTATATCTTTTTGGTTTTTGTTCGGGCTTTTATCCTTCTCTCTTTGCCTTTTTCTCCTTTCTTTCTTTTACTTGGTTGGTGGTTTCCTGTCTTGTAAATTTAGATCTACTTTGTTGCAGAGCAGCTTTCTTTGTTTCTTTCAACAGGGGTAGAAGCAAGGTGGGAAATACTGAAATATAGTTGGTTTTTATGCTTTTTTAAGTTTTTCGTCTTAATTTAGTCTGTTTATTTTCTATCCGATGATTGACATGGGCATACTGGAGAAAGAATTATATTTGTGGACAATCTTTTATGTAATAGTGTTTTCTGTCTTGTGAAGATCACATATTGTTTACTTCATTTACCTTTCCTCTTCTGCTTTGATTTCTCAATCATTTAATTCCTTCCGTAGTTGAACTTCATTTGATTTCATCTAGAATCGAGAAGAGTTGTTGAACTATTCGCAATGAAGTTATGCATCATTTTACGTGTTATATGTTGCCGTTCCTTCTGTATATGAAATTGACTGAGAATTAATTTTGAAGTAGTATTTTTTACTATTGAGTTTTTCGAAGTAACTTGAGTTGAAATGAATACTTCAAGCAGATATAATTTTTAATTTGCAATTCTTGTAGTGTTTTAGTTTCTATCATAGTGTTTTTTTTTTTAAAACAATAGTACCTATTATTTACTTTTGATCCTAAAATATTTTTTATAACATTTTACTTTATTATTCGAAGCACTGTTTGAATTTGTTAGGAGCAAGAAATTAAAGAAAAGTTATTCGTTAAATTATTTTACAGAAACTAAATGCGTATTTAAAATAAATGAAGGAACAGTTCCATTGTCTATTGAGCTAATGGCGTTCATCTGATAACATTAGTTACTTGGGCATTTCAAGGTCTGGTCTCCGATCATCAATCACTTCGCCCGTTGAGTCTTCAGGAAATGCATCAGGATAAGTTGCCATAATTTTTGATTTCATACTCCTGCGAACCAAGCAGAAAAATAAGTCACCAAAAAGAGAAAATTAAAGATGTATGTGGGTGGTTGTAGCAAGCAAAAATAGAAGGTTCTTCGCTACGTTTTTACACATTTATCACATTTCTTATACTGTTGCCTAACTTTATCATCTGTTACGTTTCATTTGGCAATCTTAAAATTCGGAAACATAAAAAAATGTACTACCAATTAAGATCAGGATTACTCAACACTTATGAGAAATCGAAATGGTGTATCTAAACACAAGACCTAATTCCATAGTTATCACCAGTTTCATGGATTTTCATGGATTCGTTTATTAGAGGAAAGCCACTATCAGCTTTGGCTTGTGCCTTTCTGGCTTCACCAGATTTCCTGTCGTTTACCAATGTCATCAATACTTCATTATCTTCAACATTCTCAATCAACGCCCATCCTAGGTTTTGCTCTGTTGTGGAATTCTCTCTTCAATTTTGGATTGTTTAAAAAAACTCAAAGCAACTGAGTGAAAGGCCCAAAGGTATGTTTTCTTTCATCATTCAGCATTCGTTATTACACAACGAAGAAAAGGTTGATGATAACCATTATAGGGAGGGAGGGAACACGAAAAAAAACACCACTTTGTCTACATATGATGTCAATAAACACACAATAATAGGAATTCCATTATATTGTATGGGTGTGTATCATATGCACTGGTCTTTCTTCGTCAATGGCTGATAGATATAATTGAGTAATCTCTCTATACACACATATAATTGAGTATTTCCATCTACACCTGAGTAGACTCTGCCAATCTTGTCTAAAATCGTAACTGTTGATTGGTTTCTGAACCTACTCACCAGCTAGCTAGTCGTCAAGCCATATCAAGTCCACAAACAAGGAAGTGTTGAAAGCCAAAAATACATAACTATATGACAAAATAATGAGGAGCCAATAGCAAAGTGGTGAAACCTTTAATGCGATCACAGCAATCTTATAACAATTCAACTAAATCTATGTATTTGTGATATCATTGACATTCAAGACACTAGACTTAAGACAGATATAGATGATAAAGGCCTTAGATGGAACATCTGTCTAAAGATTTTGATACAGAAGAAAAGTGTACCACATGCACATATAAGAGAAATTTCCCAAAGGCTTAAGTTGTTTGGTAGAACACAACACACAAAGGACTTCATATCCGACATGCGCTCCTTCACAATAAATTTGAACTTGGCATACATGAATCACTAGTTCAATATATAAAACAAAATCATCCACCTGCCTCTTCCTCCCTTCTCTCAACTATCATCTCCAAATTGGGAATCTTTACACGTAGATAGTCAAAATGGTTGGAGAAAAAAAATTTAAGCTATATTCATACACTAATACGGCAATAATCTTCAACAATGGAGAATAACGAGGAAGCCAATATATTATTCCTAGAAGATAGGGATTATCTAAATCACTAACATTTAAAAATTAGTTCAAGACAAAAATAATTCAAATATTAATAACTTAATATTCTCCCTAAGACTGAATAGCAACTTATTCAGTTTTCAATTGGGCCAACACATAGTCCTAATGGACCTCAAAGCATTACAAGGAAATCATGCTATACTGGGTATGTCATTATATCCACAAATTGTTCGTGAACTAACTTACAAACCTTGTGAAAGAGCATCTATGTATGGGCATGAAAAATATGATTCTTTGAGAGCTAAGAATCAGTATCACAGAAAATTGTTGTGCCACCACCTTCATGCACATGAATTGACAGGTGCAAGAAACTGCAGCAACATATTCAACTGCAATGGAAGACAGAGTGGCTAACAGCATCTTTGTCCAAAAAAAGGAACATACGTCTCATATAGTATAAAACTGCTCTGTAATCAATCCCCTTGATTCCTTAATAGACATAACATAATTGAACCTAAGCATCATAGATCTCAATATTTTCTCAATGACTACAACATTGTTTACCTTCGCCTTACTGAGTGGTAGCTTGTCAACAATGGCAAGGGTGTGTTAAAATATTATTGACAAAGTTTCCTTCAGGATCTCTAACTCCCCCTTAAGTGTCAGGCATTAGGCTTGATAGATAAAGAAGAAAAACCTTGCAGACAACGAAGATTGATGATAGGATCATGCAAAAATTCCATTACTGATAGAAAAAAGCCTAAGACATGTAATTTATGAAGGTTTGATACTATTTGCTTACATAAAAAAAACATCTCAAAAAATAGGCACAGTTGAAGACAGATTTTTTTGGACGAACTTGAGAAAGCTCTCCCCAAAAGTTTATTACCCTACAAACTCGAGCCTCCCACTTAAGAGTTAAAAAGGAATGATATCATTTTCACTCAAAAGAGATTTTCTAATATCTACTATTTAGAATTTTCTTCCCTTCACGTCACCCTCCTTCGAGGAGGGTCAGCTTTCCATTACATCTTTGTTCAAAATGGTCTCTAGATTTCATCATTAATTGGAAGACATAATCTTTTGCCTTCATATCTTTAGGTCTTGCATTCTCAATGGCTTTCTTTTCTGCTTAACTATTTTGAACTCCTTTTCCCTTCATATCTTTGAGTCTTGGAATCACTAGTGGCTCAAATATATTCTTAATCATCGTGACGGAAGAAGAATATTATGCCCAAAGATAACGAGAAGGACAAGCACAGGACGAGGATTGTCAACATTATTTCCTGTCATTTCTCCCCCAATCCCACCATATAAAGCACGCACCCAAAAACCAGCCTCCAATCCCACCCTTCAGTACACTTCCTAATTAACACCTACTTTCCCAGGTAGGCTAGACACATGTACAATCATGAAAAAATCCAAAATCCAGCCCAACAATGTGTTGTTTGGATTATTTTGTCAGCTTGCTCAATGCTCAATATTATTGGTATCTATAGGAGGAAAGAGCCTGTACTTCCCTTTTGAATTTTGAATTATATACCGGCCAACTTTGCAATTGAAGTTGTGGGTTCCTTCTTGTCTTATGGAGAGGAAGTCCTGGCTTTTTTCTCAAAAAAATCTCAAAACGCTCAAAAAATTATAAAGAATAATGCTGACAAACAAAAGGAGATTTGATGCGGAATATTGAAAACAAAAGAATCAATACAATAAATAGAGGAGTTTTAAAATACAATGATACGAAAATAAATAAATATGTTCCTAATAATATGTGGTATATAATCTAGATATGCTTGATTATATAAGATCAATTCCTTAGTTCTATAATTATTATCTTCTCCTTCAAGCTAGAGCATGTAAATTGTATGTGTCTAGCTTGTGACAAATATAATCGACCTTAGGTTTTTAGAGACGGTGAATATGTCATCTAATTGTTCACTAGGGTTGACAAATAGAGTGGTGATGCCTTCGTACTCTAGTTTCACTTATAAACAATGACAACCCAACTCAATATGTTTGGTTGTCTCATGAAAATCACGATAAGATGAAGTGTAGTGTTGTTTGATTGTTACATACAAGGTGCATTTGGGATGTTTTATCAAATTTGAGCACTTTAAGTAGTTGTTGTAGCGATATAAGTTGACAAGTGACTAATGTCTATCCTATAATTTGGTTTTGAACTTTCTTGCTTACTTTTTTATGATATTAAATCACACCTTCAACAAGAACACAGTATCCAACTTCTTATGATGTGGTTGCAACTTTACACACCCAATGACCAAGAACAATATTGACATGAAATCTTGATGGGGATCAAGCAGTAATCATTCGGCCGAAAGAAAGGATTGTCCAACAAGCAGTCACAAAGCCCAAAGAGTGGATTGTTTACAAAAGAGAAGGGAAAAATGAGCTGGCAAAATAATTAGTTATAGAGAGAATAGAATCCCTTTTATTAAGGAGTACAAGAGTATGGGAAAGGGGGAGGATTGACGTATTATGGTTGGACCGAGTAGTTGTTACGCTACTCTGTAAGGAGTAGTTGCTCTCTCGGGTGTTGCTCTAGAGTATTAGAATGAAGTATCATTTCTAGTGCATGTTCTTCTTTTTGCCCATTTCAGCAATAAATAATACTATTCCCGTATATATTCCACCTTTACTAGTTATTTTCTATCTTTATATTATTTGATTGTGGAGACTCTTTTTGCGAAAAAAAATCAGGACTTCCTCTCCATAGGAGGAGAAGGAACCACAACTTCAATTACAAAGTTGGCCTGTATATAATTCAGGAGGGAGGAGTTCTTCCGTGACTGTAAATAGAGACATAAATGTAGCAAAATGACATTGAGCATATTCAGCCAAGGCAAAAACTGACCCTATGAAGAGGGCTTATGGTGAACCGTGGCCTTAAAACCTCAGTTCGTCCATCCAACTAAGTATAGTATGGTAGGCAGAATTCATACCCATCAATTCACGCCAGAAATGGCTGATAAAAGCTGGATAAAAGTCGGACAAAATACTCTTACTCAGTCAGTCACTTGTTGTGAGGCGGTGAAATGACAACATATCCAAATGAGCAACAAGTGATCCACCGTCCTTGGAATGACTATTAGTCCTAAAACCCTCCTGTCAACTGTCAATGATTGGTAGTGGCTGTAAAAGGCGTCCACGTTTAATGGCGACTTGACATATAATAGAGGGCATTTCATGCATAGAGCCGCCCTCATATTTGGCACTCATGTAACAATTCATCATGAGAGCTGTAGTCTGAAAGAAGGCCTCACATTTCGAATATGTTAGGACATGTGCACAAGGGGAGATTCCAACACAAAAAATTAAAAATTAGTCATTAAGTGAAAGAATCTCACAACTAAATTACCAAACTAAGCATTTAATTCTACTTAACGTGGTACAAAACCCACTTCGTTCTTCTAGCCCTCGAATATCCAAAATGCGAAAACAGGGAATAAATGATGAAGCAGTAAATACCAAACAATTTTGAAAGGCGAGGCAGTAATAGCAACAGAAAAAAAAAACACGAAGACACAAAAATCACCTGAGTTTCTGAAAAATATAATCAAGATCAGACTTGACAGATTTCAATACGCGCGTGTTTCTAGCAATGTCACCGGAAATCTCAGCAATGCAGTTTTGAGAGAAGTCGTTGAAGTGTGACAACACGGCATTGCTGTCCTGCAACCTTCCCAATCTGAAACACGCTTTCAATCACTCAATCAATCAAATTAATGAACACACATATACACACAATATTATTGCATAACAGCGAAACTGGATTTCGATACGCACATGGTGTGTTGCATGTGGCTAAGGGAGTGAAGATCACCAGAATTAACCAGGGTTTTGAATTCGCGCGAAATCTCTTCCGAACTCGATTTCCGAGACTCCGATTCCTTCTCTGACGACATTTTCTACCAACAGAACTGCATAGTCTCTAACTTCTTACATGTTTTTCTTATCAATGCCAAAAACGCATCGTTTTGATAAGCCTAAGTAGTATATGACCAAATTGGGCCCACGGGGCTTGTGGATCTGGATCTCAATCTTATAAAATTATTTATTTTTTTTTTCTTCCGGCACCCATGATATTTTATTATATCTTCAAATTTTCATTATTTTTAGTAAAAGTGATTTTCAAATTATATGTTTAAGAAATTTTCTGAACAAGTTTAGTTTTTGAAGGAAACCTTTCAGAACACATAACGAGTTTTTTCAGAAAACATAATGGGTGGTAGTTGGTGTTTGTTTAATGCTTGTTTGAATTGGACAAAATTTGAGTGGACAAAATATTAAGTGGACAAAATTTTAAGCTCACCCTGATTCTTCCCAATTTAATAGTTATTATGGGACAGGTCCTCTTTTCTCAAAATTTTAAGTGGACAAAATTTTAAGCGGACAAAATTTATTTCATGTACCATAGTTGGTGAGTTCAGACATTCCCTTTCATTTATTTCCTTTCCGTCTTTTCCTTATTCTTAAAAATATTTTTATGATTTTAATTCTTTTTTTTTAAGTAATGTTTTTGTTAAAAACAACTCTTAAATGAATCTAATAAAATATTATTTTTTTAAATGAACATGTTTATTGTAGCAGTTCATAATTCTGTTATTAAAGTCAAATTCTAATTATAAATTTTGAAGGAGAAAAAATTTAAAAAAATTAAAAATTAAAATTAAGAGAAGAGAAAATTAAAACAAATTTGAAAATTACGTTCTGATAATTATTAGAAGACGAATTCTTATTATACCATAAATTATAATAGTATATATATATATATATATTGTAATGAAGACAAACAAGAAAGAGGAAGTGTGATGAAAATTTATATGCTAGAAGTTTTGTATTAGGATTGACATAAAGAATGTTTGAGGTAATTGCATTCTGATAGAACTTGAAAACCTTGATTAAGCTACGTACAAAAACTGTTCTAAGTGAAGAGAAAGTCCAAAAACTGAATACACTAAAAACTACTAGCTCCTTTGTTAGGTCACTACTTCCATTTCTTAGCTATTCAGAGCTGTCAAGGGAGCATGCCTTGACAAAAAGAATTTTGAGTTATATTCAATATGAATGCATGAAAACTACTAAAATTAACTGGTAATGCAGGTGAAATATGAAGAAACAGAAAACAACATTACAAACTTAGAATCACTCCTCAAACCAGTGTTACGTGACAGCACTTTTGACAGCAAAAATTGAATCACCTAATCTACTATGCAACACTTGTTAAATTGAACATAAGATGATGCAAACATGTATATATTGATCCTAATTGACTACCGGAACAATGAATTAAACTAAAACTACACTAGAATTGAATATTCTATTCCTAACCAAGACTAGAAAACTAAAATAACTACCTAAACTACCAAAACCACAAAATATGAATTGAAACTGAAAATTAATGTTTGGAACATGTTTCTAAGTATGAAAACAATTAAAGAAAAGTAGATTGGTGCAAAACAGATCAGGGAACTAAAAATCACTGGTTGAGGAAGTAAATTTGACTCTAGACCAGAAACCAGAGTTTCAATCGTGTTCACTTTCTAGCTTTACATGCTAAGGCTCATCTATGAAGTCCTTAGCGCATAGATGGTCACTTTGTACTCACTAAACTTAGTATGAATCCATAACTAAGTTTTGGAAAGAGGAGAAGAATCAAATAGCAGTGCATTAAAGCCAGAATTGTAAAAGCAGATGAAAGTAAAAACAAGATTGAATTGATCTAACGAAATTTGGTTACAAACACTGCAGCTCTTGATCACCTAGCTAGCTTTGTAGTCAAGGCCTTCAAATGCTCCAGCAAAATAAGAAAAATCAGAAGAACCAAAGCCACCCAGCTCACTTTGTAGTCAAGGTTGCCTTGAACTTCAGAGAAAACTAACCCAAAAGAGCTATAAACTTGTGTGAACTGAATTTTCAGAATTGCCAAAAAACTCTTTTGAGTTTTCTGATTCAAGTCTTTTATAGTCTAGCCTATAGATAAACCTACAAACTGCCAAAACAGCCCATAACCAGTCACCTTGACTGCCAATTACAAGTCAGCTTCATGTGCAATATGTTCCAGCCAGTTCAAATGCCTTTCCAGGTTCTTCAAGTGTCCAGTCATCCAGGTCAACTTCAAGTCTTGTTACAGGTTGGATTAGGTCATTCCAGCTCTTTAAATCCGTCGGAAGCAGATTCTTTGACTTATTGGAGGGAAAAGTCACCTAACTTTAGTTCACTTTTATTTGTTTAGGCATGAAAATGAACTAAAGTTACGTAACTTTTCTCTCTAAAAAGTAAATGAATCCGCTTCCAAATCTGTCCAGTGAACTTCCTCACAACTGCTAGCAGGTTGCAGCACAGGTCTATCAAGTTCCAGGCACTTGGCAGCTGATTAAAGCTTCTTTATAAGCCTCTCATGTACAACACTAAAATCACCAGCTGGTCACATTCAAACGCAGCTTCAGTCAACTTATCCGCTTATCACAGCTAGAGCTTTGACACATGGAGGTCCAGCAAGTCACTCTAAGATGATTCTCACATCACGTTCACAGCTTCTTCAGTTTGTGCTCAACTGGATTGGTTCATCAATGTACACTAATTCACAACACCAAAGTTATCAAGTGGACTTCCTCTCAAGTGAACTGCACACACATAACTCAGATACTATTGAGAATCTCTTAGGACAGTAAAAGATTGATACTTAGAGAAACAGGACTTATGGGAGACAGAAGTGGTCTCTTTACAAATGGATGGTCTAATAGCCGGGCAGCAGTTGGCCGTTTGTTAGGGTTCACTTGTAAGCATTTAAGAATAAAATCTCGGGCATCTGTTGACAAAGATTCCGGAACAGGTGGGGGTTGACCACTGCCAATTCGGAATATCGCTTGCATCTATCGTAACAAATGAAAACAAAAAGCTACTTATTTAGCATCATTTATCTAATTTCAAAGGGCCACAGAGAAAAATCAGTCTCAGTCATAAATGAATCTGGAAAAATATAGTAAAAACTGTGAAATGTTAAGACATACTCCTTCCAAATGAGAATAAGGAGGTTGCCGCGTCAACATCTCTAACACTGTACATCCTAAGCTCCATATATCAGCTGCTAACCCATATCCACGGTTCCTCAAGTTAACAACCTATGATCCAACAATTCAAACTCATTCTAAGCACATCATGAAATTACAAATACTGAAAATGGTGATTCTGCAGTCTGATATAGAAAAACTCAGCGAAGCAAGTGAGAAATTATTATGAATTCTAAACTGAATAAGGAATAACAAACCTCGGGGGCCATCCAGTAGGGAGAGCCTTTACTTGATTTAACATCATTCAGCTTGGTTGCCTACAAAGGAAGAAATCAAGTTGTTAGCATTGGAATTTGCTGTGATAAGATGCTGACTCAAGAAAGTTTATTTTGTCCAAGAAATGTACCTTCGCCAATCCAAAATCTGCAAGCTTGACGGACCCATTTGCATCAACCAATATATTGGCACACTTGATGTCCCTTCAAATTTAAAATTTTCGATGAAGAAAAGTTAGAATGTAGAAGTCGATGTAAATTTGAGATACTTCGGTCATCAATTTCCAACCACTGCACCCAACTTTGACTACTTAGTGATTTCAATGGTCATATAAAGTGGAAATGGCTCAAAATAGATTATTGAGGATACCAGAAAGAAGAAATGAAAATCCAAAATGCCTAAGAAAGATTGCACTTATTATGGTTACAATCATTGCATTGAATCAAGATAGAAATTTTACTCGTGTTACCTGTGAACCACATTACGATCATGAAGATACTTCAAGCCACTCAAAATCTGTCTTGTGTATGAAGATACTTGAGAGTCCCCTAGTCGATACTTTTGATAGAGACTTGCCAATGATCCTTTTGTTACAAGTTCGAGGAAGATATACAGCTTGTCATTGTCCTGAGAAATAGTAAGACGTAAATACAGATAACAAAAATAATTCAAGGAGCATCACCAAAACCGGATAACAAAACATAAGGAAGATGCAGTTTTCAGAGCACACACACATTCTAAGAAAGCAGCATACCTTGTCAGTGCCAAGATATCGAACTATGTTGTCGTGTCGGAACTGACTCAAAAGAGAGATTTCCTGGAAGAACAAAAATAGTTATGTATTATCAAATGCTTATGTATAAGATGGATCAAACAAATGAGGAATATGTGCCTCTCACCTGCTGAAGCTGGAAAATGCTCTGTTTTCCCTGGCTGCCGTCATCCAATAAAGAAACCTCCTTTACAGCAAAAAAGTTCCCATCGCTGCAAGGAAAAGAAAATGTATGTGTTACATCAGCGACAAGCACATTATAAAAATTGTGAAATTTTATATCAACAAGATAAATAAATACCAATGTATTTATTATAGTATTTAGTATTATTATCAAACTAGTTATAATTCGTTGATGTTCTCCTTTTTTCAAAACAAGTGTGTGAGTGTGACACAGAAAACATGTCAAATAGTTGGTGTACGAATTTGCAATCCTTATTTTGATAATCTCTATGCATGGGAAGCTCAAGAAAGGAAGAAAAAAAGAGAATGAAGAGCAGTGTAGTGTAGTGTACTGACTCCGTGAAGCCTTCATAAACAGTTCCAAAAGAGCCCTTTCCCAAGATCTCGCCTTTCTGCCACGACCCGAAATATCCGGTTGCATTCAGCGACAAGTTTTGGACATCAAAGGTCTCATTCCCGACCAAAGCAGAAACCTTTTCAATTTCAGCTTCAACACCAACAACACTGTCTTCATCACGTGACACGGAATCAGAATCCGTTGGTTGTTGGGTGGTCCAAGATGAGGTAACCTGCGTGGGTTCCAAAATGGGAGGCCTAACGCCATTTATTCCCCCCTCTCTCTGCTTTTTATTTTGTGGCGGCGGTTCGTGTTGAAGGTTCACGGTGCTGCGGGCCTTCTGGGCCTGGGCTTCTTTCCAAGCCGCCGCCGGGATGGCAAAGTCCTCGGGCCCGGACAGGCCCAAGCTCCGAAATATCCGGTCGAATTCGCCGTCAATTCCTTCCACTCGGAAACTCCTTTCATCCAAACTACCTATGTCTATGTCCGTGTCGGTGTCTGTGTCTTCATCCTCCTTCAACCGGTAATCGATGTTCTTCATGGCGTTCCGCCGCTCAAGGCGCGGCTTCAACGGCTTCCGGTGACCTTCCATAATGTTCTGAGACGCACACGCGCACAACGCCACTGACTCTTTCTCTTCCAATCCAAAACATATTATTAGCCAAAGACGGCACTGCACACAACGCAATACAACACATTTATATTCTTTATTCCTTATTTTAATACTGTTTGCACAATCATTGTACTTTTTGTAACATAAGGAAACCTTTCACGCCACGTGGCAGTTGATGCAATGTCTTTCTTTTTTCTAACCTCCAAATGTATAAAACATAAACAAAACATGTTTATGTTTATCTTTATCTAAAGTTTAAATCAAAAATATTAATTAAATTATAAGAATGTATTTAACTTTAATTTCATTTTTCATTCTTCTGTTTAATTTTTCTTTTGCACGTAGTACGGCATAATTCTTTACCGATAATTAAAGAATTATATCCTTTGAAACATTAAATCATTCAATTCACATTAACATACATAAGTCCTATGTTTTAGGTCTTACGTATTCATTTTGATATTAAACGAATTTATTCCTGTCTCTAAAACTGTAATGAATAAACTAAAACCTGTTATTTTTAAGTGTATAAATTAAATTAAAATGATATATAGTTATCGAATCAATTAAGTGAGGAACGAATTCGATATATTTTAATAAATGCTCGTCTGTATTTTCCATTTTACACAATTTTAAATTTAATCCGTTGTATTGTTTTTTATTTGCTTATGTTGTTTTCATTTTATTTTATTTTGGAGGATTGAAGTGTAAAACATAGAGTATTGTTTACAATTTATTATGTATTAGCCCGGACTCCAGTTTATCAGTTTTAAAAATCTAATTAAAATTTAGTTATTATCAAAATAACTTGATTTAGGTTTAAAATTGAATTCAAACTTTTAAATTTAAACCCATACAAAATTAAATTATTTTATTTCGACAATATAACTTTAGATTTAGTTTAAATCCAATTAAAATTATTTAAATATAAATTGAATTTAAATTAGATTTCAAAACTTTTAATCTGTATTAACCTCTATTTATATAACATGGATGATTTACTTAACGAGTTAAAGGTAATAAATGAATTAATAGGATAAACAAACCTGAATAAAAGAGAAAGTAAATAAGGAAATTGAGTTTATTATGGTTAGATAAAGTAAAAGTGTTAGAAATTAATATTAATGTGTTTGATAATAAATTTCAATAAAATAAATATTGAAAATTATCTTTCTCCTTTTACTCATAACAAGTTCAGGTAAATTGTTATTGCAATACTTTTGTAAAAACAAGTTCATGAACAGTGGAAGATCTTCATAGGGGCGGAGAAAGTTCCTAATCTTATTGTTGGATTTACTACATTTAATGTGTGTTTATTAGTGTTATTATTGATTATGAAAAAATAGTTCTTTTCGTATCCTTGATTTATGTGAAAAATAAAGGAATTTATATTTTCTTTTAGAATTTTTTGTTATTTTTTTTACTGTATTTTCATAATACACCAATTATAATTAATTTTTTTAATATTCAGCATAGCACTAAAATTAATAAAAAAATCTAAACTCAAAATAAAGATTACTCGTTATGTGAACTTGTTTTACTTTTATATAATATAATAAATGACTCATGATGTGTGAACTCATTTTACTTCTATATAATATAATAAATGATAAAATTAAAATATTACAAAGACATCCACCTAAATATCTTCTAACACCAAAATTATTTGACCATTGTTTTCGTGGCGGCCAACACAAAATCTAAAGAATAGTTTCAATGTTATCAATTTCATAACCAATTTATTTGTCAATGTCAACTTTTATTGCTCGTACCCAATGTCAAAATATATGTTAGCCCGTTATTTAAATATATAAATAAATATTATTCACTTTTTTTCCATGTCCTATTATTTCATATTTTCGACCCCGATTAAAAAAAAGAAAAAACTAATTTTTAAATACATCTAAATGCTATAATAATAATAATAATATTATTATTATTATTATTATTGGTAGCTTGAAGACGAAGCCCACGCAGGCTTTGAATTGAATGGTTCTTATGCATCATAACACACCCAAATTTTGAATGTTATACCACTTATTATTTTAAACACCAAGAGATTTGCAACATTAAAAGTTAACAAATGTGTTGTATTCAAAATCAAATTTTCTCACCCTCGTTCCAAGGATGAGAACACAAAATAAAGTTTATAACATTCAATAAAAGGTTATTATATGTTTCCGTAATCAAATCTTCCTCTAGGGTTTAGCAAAAGTTTAGCCAAAGCAGTGTTTAGAATTGAGAGTGTTTTACGTCTTTGTGTTATTAGGTAGATGGTTTTATGTTTGTTTTCCAAATGAAATATGTATGTTTAATGAAACTTTAAGAAATTATTATTGTTATCATGTTAAAGGAGTAGTAGTAAGTTGTAAGATGAAAAATTGTTAGAGACAAAAGTACCATCAAAATGGTGTATTTTAATTTTGAAGTTCGTATCTTTTTAATTTTAATTAAAGTTGAATTAAACTGATATACCTTTAAAATTAAATCATTCTAGTAATTTTAGAGTCAAAATTACATAATTTTGAAGATGTTGTCGAAAATTAGAATATAAATGTGATCTACTTAGACCATAAAAGTAAAATGATGTAAAAGAGTGAGAAATTATGTGTATAAATTATGAAACCAAATTAATCTAATTACCGAAAATAATGGTAAGTATTTCAAGGTAACATTAAATTCTAAAGATTTGTAAGTGTTTTTTTTTTTCTTCTTGTGTGTACAAGTATTTGAAATAACTTGTGAAAACCATGTTTAGAGTTTTTTTCACAACACAGGTAACTTACAAATAATGACGTTTAAAAATAATATTTGACGATAAAAGTTTAACCACATTTTTTTCTAAAAAAAGTTATACAAAAAGGTTATAGATAAATTATTCATGTAAGAAGCAATTACTCAAAGAGCGTTCAGTTAAGTTGTTTATTACAGTGGGATTTTCGTGTCAAACAAAAGTTATATTTTATCCAATTTTTTTTTTTCACTTAAAAACTGCTTGAAAGTATATATTCAAAACAATTAAAAAGTATATTAGATTTTGTTTGATATTGCTTTATTTTAAAACTAACTTTAAACTAAATTTTGTTGTTTTCTTTTAAATTGTCTAAAACTAATATTTCTCTCAATGAAAGATATACATCTAGGAGAAAATTTAATGAACATAAATTAGTTATTTTTGGAAGAAGGACGTTCGAAAAAAAAGTTTTCATTAATAAAAAAATGGAGGGTCATAAATGTATTATTGATTTTATTATTTTATTTTATTCATGATTTGAATACCTCAAATTTAATCCAAAACGATCTCCGTACATGCTTAATAGGGTATTTCATTTTCGTCCCAACATTTAATATTAAATATCCAAGCATTTGATACAATATCCATTTCTACTTTATAGACTAATCTTTTTTTTTTTTCTATTAGGTGAAAAATACAAGTAAATTCAGCCAAAACTAATAAATAAATTAATATAAAGTTGATAAGATAACTATACGTATTTTATCTTTTTTATATTAATCTCTAAACTAAAATTTAATGATATAGAATATCAAATTGTATTTAATATATTTTTGTAACACATGTTTACCTATAACAAAAGATATATGTGAAAATTATTAATTTATTATTTAAATTTAATTATAAAAATATTTATTATCACCTGTCTATAATCTATAAATTAAAATACTAACTTAAATATCGTCCCTGCACTCTGTGGAATCGTCTGCGCTTACACCTTGAAAATTTTACTTTGAAAAATATGATTAGTCATAGAAAATTTAGGACAAATTCAAATAAATGTGAAATATAAATACACATATACACATGTGTGTGTGAAATGCTGAGAACTAGATATTAGAGGAGTCAAAAGCAATACAACTTGGTAAAGTGTCCTTTTTTGTTTGTTTTTATTTAAGGTGGTAAAATAAAAAACAAGATTGTTGTTAAAGTTGCTTGAAGCACCTCAACTTGGAATGAAAATGTAAGGTAATGCTTGAGAAATGTATTATTTTTCAACCACCACCAGGTGCTGTCGTATACTCAGCAGTAACAAACTTTGCAATAAACTCAGTGTTAATATAGAAGAAGGAAAACAAAATAAAGTGTGAAATTAGGTTACCGATAAGAGATACACAATAGAGACTTCATTAATCAAAATGAATTTGAAGATGACAGATTCACGTCTAGCTTTTTCGTTAATCAAAATCGATTTGGAGACTTCATTTTTTTAAATTTATATTTTTTATCTCTTGTTATTGATTATGTTGATATTCTTTACTGTGCGGTTTTGCTTTTAAGTCTTTTGTTGTTGCAATTGTGATTTTTTGAAGTCTAGATTTTTTATTGATTTTTTTTGTTGTTCTCTGCTGGACATTAAAAATATATTGTATCGATATTTTAAATTATTTTTTTAATATATTTTAAAATGTTGAAATGAATGGTAATCAATGTATTATGAAAGTACAATAGAAAAACAACACAAAAAAACTTCAGAAAATCCAAATTTGATTTTTTCAAATTTGATTTTTTTCAAATTTGATTTTTTCTTCTCTGACTTCTATTTTTGGTTTCAATTTCTTTAATTTTTACAAATTTAATTTGTGAAAGATTAAATCTTTACGACAATTTTCTTTATGGATCAAATTTATTTGTATATCATTGTGAATTTATTTGTTATTCAAAGTGTCTGATTTTTAATGATTGGAAATATGTTCATATTTAGAATTATGAGTATAAAAATAGGAAAGGAAGATTAAGATCTTAAAGCAAGTGAGAGTTTTATCATATCATGCTTATAACAAATAAGAAATAGAAAACTTCTTGGCACTAGTTTTACAAAAAAGGGATAACTTGAAATTTTAATCAAATTTAAGAAGTTAACCGAAAGAGATTATCCAAAATCAAGACTTAAAAATAGGTATGATAACCATAAAATATATTAGAGATCAAGGTATAAATTATTTGGTAAAGAAACTTGAGATGAGACAATATGAAAACTAAAATAGATACACAAAATGATTGGTGGGAGAGACAAATATTGATGTGCGCTAATTAAGTATGAATTTTAACACATATTATGTTTATGTTTTAGTGTTGTTATTATAACGATTATTCACAATTTTATTCAAAGAAATACCAGACTGATTTACAATTCAGTTAAAATGAAAATGAAGTCATTCTCTTTCATGATTAATCTTGTCACAATGAAGTTAATTTAGACAAATCCTAAACTTTTGATATAAATTCTTGAATTGAGATGGATTGTATTTGAGACGGCATACAAGGTAATATTGTACATTTGAAGAAAAAAAAAAACTAGATCGCAATTTACCATTATAATATATTTTTATCCTATTTTTTGCATGTGGATGTCATAATTTTGTATTTAATATATTGTAGGTATTTTTTGTTGTTAATGTGCTATGTTAGAATGACAATAAATATGTTGGATCTAATACAATTACTAACATAATTATATATATATATATATATATATATATATATATATATATATATATATTATACACAAAATTTAATGAAGTTAATTGTGCATGTTTTTATTTTTGTTGATTTATATGTAACTTGAAAAATTATTTCTTACAGCAATTTTAGAGAATCGGAATATATAAGTATGAATGTTTATACATTTAAAAGATAATCACAATCATATTTTATGTTATTCAAACAAAAATCACCTTACTTTTAAATCACTTTCATTTAAAATCAATTTTACAAATTCACATAAATTAAAATTAATTCGGTCAATACATATTCTCTAGTAACCTTTATAAGAGAAAAAACCATTTATTTTCACTAATTTTTGTCTAGAGTAAATTTAGTTCCAAACTAATAATATCACTCTAATAGAAAACAATAACATAACAATTAAAAACACCAAAAGTATGAGTGAAAATACTTTTCCTGAACTTTCAAGAACATTTAAGAGCAACAACCATTTAAAATCACAACAACGATTATGAAAAAGAACTTTACTATTTTTAACGTATAAAAACTATAAAAACTAAAATTTCTCAATATAATAAACAAGAACTTATAGGCAACTATCAATCAAACTTTGTTAATATCAAACATTACATGAAGTACTTTTAACCTTTAGTAGTTGTTTTCTAAAAATATATATTTTTAGTTAATATGTAATCTTGAATTTATTTTGTTAACCATCATAACTAAAAATGAAGACATACTTGAATTTATAATTATAAAAAAATAAATTGACTTGATTTTCTAGATCAATATATACTCTTTTGAAAAAATCTTTTGATATATTTATAATTTTTTATTACATAAAATCAACATTTATCATATTTATTAAATTTATACTAACACGTGAGTTTACCATTATCTTCACAGTGATTACTGTTCTCTTGCCATTGAAAATGCGGATAAAAGAGAAATGATCAGCTTCTTCATAAATTATGAAAAATTAAATTAATGACAACACAGAGAGTAAAAAAAAAAAAAAATATTCAAAACAAGGAC